>Ga0066862_10000279_pt1 | contig 20318 bp, 9 predicted proteins | sample ETN02SmetaG_FD_66431 | JGI IMG/M metagenome (GOLD analysis project Ga0066862, IMG submission 66431) | Marine microbial and viral communities from oxygen minimum zone, Eastern Pacific Ocean - ETNP2014F10-02SV255 | ecosystem: Environmental > Aquatic > Marine > Oceanic ... | reverse complement strand
TATTTCATACTGAAGAGCCGCTAATTTTTTACCGCCTACCGCAAAATGTTTATAATAATTAGCCATGTCTAATGTGTCCATTGGCCACTTGTCCACACTTTGTCCGTTCCATGGTATCGTCATAGAGTCTTTTCCTATTTTTGGAAGGGGATCACCCTTTGAGAAGTACCCTCCAACACCCATGGATCGATTAAGGAGTGAGCTTATTTTATGCAGATGATCTAGATTTAGGTTATTTGCTCGTGCACCGTGCCACGTTCTTCCCGAAGCAGAACCGACAAAACCTCTGTCTCTTAAAGCCCGCAATTTTGCTTGTCTGCTGTTCACTGTATTTTGTTGCGCTTGGACATCTCCTTCTATGCCTTGGACGCGACCTAAACTTTCATTAAACAGCGATACCCCTTCCATTCCAGCCAACACCAATAAACTGGCTGGAGGGGGAACCATCATAGCGACCGCATCGCCTAAAGCTCCCGACCAAGAGATATCCTTGTAAGACATTGAATATTTATTGTCAGCCCTAAGAGAACCATCTGGATTAACTTTACCTTTGGAGACTGCATCTATTATGTTTCCTCCTTTTTCAAATAGATTTCCAAAAGCATACTCAAATATCCCTACAGGACTTGGATCACTTCCTAAAAATCCAGAACTGCCATATTCTTTTCTTAAGTCCTTTCTTTCTTGTGTGGATAAATACCCAAGAGTTCCTTCGCCCCCAGACCCTGACCAATCAAGATTTCTAAAGCCCAAAGAAATAGCAAGCCCACCAGCTATCTCCTTGCCGAACTTACCTTTTATCCCTTTGGCTCCAGCTTTACCGTAATGTTTCAGAAAATCTTTACTTTTTTGAAGATTGCTTCTATTAACTTTTGGACCCTCAGTGGAGGGAACTCGGGGTTTACCCCCAATGAAGTCTCCCATTCTTCCAAGTAATGGTCGGGGTTTGATTTTTCCAGCATCAGCTATCTTTTGCTCTTCTAATAATTTAGCTATTACTTCACCTCGGGGCTTACCCGAATTTTTAGTCATTTCTTTCAAGGCTGCTGCAGCTTCCTTGTTTTTTAGGGAAGATTCGCTAAGAGTAAACCAATTTTTACCAAATTTCTTGGCATTTTTTAAGGATGAATCGTGCTCGTACATATCGGCTAGTGTATCTCTTAAGGCGGGGTGTTCTAAAAAAATGGATTCTGGAGTGTTGTTGGTTAAGTTTCTGACCCAATCTTTGTAAAACGGGTGGCTGGCACTTCCTGAACGGTAAAAATCTTTAATATCTTCTACGGTAAAGTCTATTTGCGCTTCTTTAGGGATGCCATTCTTCCAATCTTTGTGCCCGTGTACAACCTCCGCTTGTTCATGAAGGAGTTTTTCTATTTCGCCTTTTGGATGCTTTAACCCTTTGTAACGCTCATGTTTGTGTGTCTTTTGAAGTAATTCCATTGCATGGATCATTCTGGCCTCCTGAAGGTTTTTATTATGTTCTAATTGATCCAAAATGCCTTTCATTTCTCTCTTTTTTCGATTAGCCTCATCCATCTGCCTGAGCTCCTCCTCAGAATGCACTTGTTTGGGGGTCTTCTTTGGTTGAGGCGGGTCGATCTCCCCCTTTATGGGGGGGAAGAGTTCTTCCGATTGGGGAAGCTTTAAATCTTCAACTCCTAGAGTATGGAAAATCTTCGGAAGCTCACCCTTTTCTGCAGATTTCACCACCTCGTCAAAGCTTATTGCCCCAGTTTTAAGAGCTCCAAGGCGTCTGTTTGCGACACCTCTTGGCGCACCAGGAATGTCACCTAATATTTTTTTAACATTTCCTACTGTCTCCTTGTTGTTTTTTACCCACTCCGCTGTACTGCCGAAATCGCCGTCATGCCATTTCATCAACTCTTCGAGGATCGTCGGCGATTTCACCTCCGCCCCTACTATGGTTCCTCCCTTGAGTTTCTCTGGAATCATATCGTCTGAAAATGAGGCTTTTTGAAGAGCTCTTATATCAGCTCCTATTCCAAAATTTTTACCAAAGTCCTCTTGTCTAAAATAGGACAGTCTTTCCCCTAGCTGATTTAAATAAGACCAGTTAACGTCTCCCCCCCCCTCTATATTTGGAATCCCCTTTGAAAGAGGACTATTTAACGCATTACCTATTTCTTCTTGAATTCTTTTTATCTCTTTGGTGACGTCTTTCGGCCTATCAAGCCGAGCCGAGGTGGCCTTCGGAACCTCAGTCAACAAGTCCGCGTTTACATTACGAAAAAAACCAAAAAGATTGTCGGCAGCAACCTTGAACTCAGGAACAGGTACAGAATTTGAAACCTTCATTTCCTTTAGAAGATTAAAAGCGTGCATGGCGTTTGGAGCTTTACCGCTGTCCATTAAGTTCTTAAAGTTATCCCACGCATCTTTATCTAAGGATTTATTGAAAATTTTGGTTTTTTCAGCTTCCAAATCGTAAGGCGGCAACACTATTGGTGTTGGTTTAGTAACAGTAGCAGCGGGTCGCGCAGCAGGAGGCAACACTATTGGTGTTGGTTTAGTAACAGTAGCAGCGGGTCGCGCAGCAGGAGGCAACACTATTGGTGTTGGTTTAGTAACAGTAGCAGCGGGTGGCGCAGCAAGAGGCAACACTAACGCTTCATCGGCAAGTCTTTTAGCTTCTTTCGATTTAGCAATCTTGGCATCCTGCTCTGCAAGTTGTTGTTCATTAACAGGATTTCCATGCTGATCCCGAAAGGGTTGTGATTGCCCGTGCCCGAGCGCGTTTATTTCTTCAATGGCTTTTGCAGCGGGTGACTTTGGAATCTTTTCTATAACAGCAGCGGGTGTCGCAGCGAGGCGAGGTTGTACAGAACCTCTGTTCTTCTTCATCGAATTTATAGCCTTCTGGGCTTGAGCCAAAGACTGCGATGCCTTTGCATTTTTGTCAAAGTGGTCTAATGCATTTTTAGTACCGCTCAGCGCTAAGACCTTTCCAAAGCCTGGTTTGGGGCGGGAGTGTATTAGATTAGCTTCAAAAAAATCTTTCATCGTTATGCCCGCATAACCTTCCACATTTTTAAAGGTATACTTACCTCCTCTAGCTATTCTAAATACATCTTCTCTCGTTTGACTCGTAGTCCTTCTCATTCCAGTTGTAGTCACAGCCCTGTCGTTACTCCATGATTCAAACAATTTTCTGGCGTGCCCCCACGGCCTCGTCATATCTGGATCGGGAATCATTTCGCGGGTCTCGCTTAGCAGTCCATTGTCGTCTAAAAAAGCTCCTAAAAGCTCTATGTCCGATCTGGATAACTGCAGTCCAGAAGTTAACGTTATCATACGAGTTGTTGTTGGAGATACTCCTCCTGGATGAAGTGCTCCTGTGGGGATGTTTCCATTGGCGTAATTAGGTATTACCGCCGATTCTCCTGACCCTCCAAAATTTGGAATTTCCGTTTCGTGATTATTCATCATGAAACGCTTACCCTTGATCAAGCCTTTACCCATTTTGGCTTTTACGTTTTTCGGCGCTCCGAGGGAACGAGCCATAGATTCTTCTACTAAGGGATTAAATCCTCCAGCAGCATAACCTTTAGCTTGCACTTCCCTAACGTATTGTTTCGCGAGGCTTCTCCACTGTTTAAGCTTTGATGTGTTTTTTATTTCGTTGAAACGTCTCATCGCTCTGTCTGTGTCTCCTCCAACAGCTAAAGCTCTAACTTGATCTATAGCTTTTAAATACCCTTGTCTTCCCCAGTTGGAGTTATCGCGAGGATTTGAGCCTCCGACTTGTAGTCCGTTTGACGCCGACTGAACATCGCTCCAAGGTATAGTAGTAACCCAATCATCTCTACCTTGTGCATTTGGATTAAATCTTCCATTTGGCCTTAAAATATCAGCCATCGACCAGCCAAGGTCAGGGAATTGCCTGTTAAAATTGTTTTTCCAACTCGCTACGTTAGAAAGAAGGTCTCTTTCTTTATTACCTCCCCTTGTTCTTGCAGCGGTTTCTCTTCGATTAAGGCTTCCCATATATGCTCCACCAGAACCTCCTTTAAATCCATGCCGAGCCGCTCCTCCAAGTGCTCCTGCAAGACGTCTGGATGCCCCCGCTCTTCCTTCCGCTGGGCCTTCATAAGCTTGACTAGCTAACGATATTAATTGTGATGGAGCAATTCCAGTTGCTTGAGCTATAGCAGTTAACTGTTGGTCAGCTTCTCCTCTGTTGCCTGTCATTAAACTTCTAATTCCTGCTTGAGCGGAAGCGACACCCCTAGGAGTTTTTGACTGCAATCCTCCGACGATTTGCTGATAAGTTCCCTTTGCTCTTCCTATATTTTGTATTTCTTGTTTTGATTTAGTTAGCCCAGCAGCAGCAGTCCCGATTCTATTTCCAGCTTCTCCCCTCGCTCTCTCTGCCACTCCAGCTCCACGAACTTCATTCCTGAAGTCCGAAATAGCTTGTTGCGCTAATCTTAATTCCGTATTGACTCCCGCCATTTCTTGTGAAAGAACTCCTGCGGTGTTAGTTGCGCTAATTATTTTATTTATTGACGCTCCAAATCCCGAAGTGTCTTTAGATAAGCCTTCAAATATTTCCCTCATGTCATTACCAGCGGAGCGAATACTCACCGCTGCACCTCCCGCTCTCTCTCCGAAACCAGCACCTCCTCCTTGCAGGAGAACTTTTTTTGATTCTCCTCTTAAATTGCTAAATATATTTGCTAACTGTTGTTCGGATAATTTCGCCAAGTCTCCTACTCCCGCACCTGGTGCTAGTAATTTTTCCCTCACAGCAACCTTCGCAATATCTTCCATAGCATAGGTAAATTTCGACACATCCCCTGTATCTGCCTGAAGGCTTAATCCTCCAAATTTAACGTCTTCGCCCCCAAACCCTCGCGCTGCTTTTCTGCCTTCTTTAAGGCTCTTTTTCGCTTCAGATACCTTTTCTTTTTTTGTTTCAACGTCGGTCTTAGCTTCATTAAGTCTTTCTTGCATTTGCTGCTGTAAAACAGAGTTATTTATATTGATTGCTGCTTGATGAATTTGACCCAACAAGTTCGGCATATTGGAAGCTTGAATTGCAGCCTTTAAAGAGTCGCCCATTTTAACGTCGATCTTACTCTGTTCTGCGTTAAGAAGCTTTAGCTCCGCAACCATATTTGCTATTTCTTCGGGAAGTCGTCGAGTTTTAACTTCTCCAAGGACTTGCTGAGTGGCAATTTCCCCAGAACGCGCTTGAACTCCTTTTAACCCAGCAAGTTGTACTCTTAGACTTTGAGCTTGCCCAAATTTACCTGACTTTGTTAACTGATTTATAGCTTGAGAAAGTTCTTTTATTCTAAATCCAGCTTCTTCTCTTATATTTTCTGATCTACCCTGAATCGCCAATCTTCTTAGTTGAGGATTTTCAAGCTCAGCCCCACCTAAAAACCCTTTAACATTTCTATTAAGGCCCAACCCCGCCCTAGCGGTATTTTGTCTATCTCCGATGTTAGAACTGTTGACAAACTCATTTAACTTATCAGAGAAGCCTTCTCTAGCTTTATCCATTGCATCAACGTCTAAGAACTGATCTATACCTCCACCTACTGCCCTGTCTCTTTGATTTTGTAAAAGCTTGGATTGTATTTGTGTTTGCAGAGTAGATATTCTATTTTGTTGCATTTGCTCCATCTTCAGGTCTAACAAGGCGTCCCTAGTTTGAGCCATTATCTGAAGTTGTTTTTGTCCAATGTTTGATCCTTGCAAGGTAGTTTGATTGGCTGCTATAAAATTATTTAATGACCTATTGAATTGTTCGAAGCTTAAATTTTTTGCCCCTTCAGCAAATTGGACAAGAGTTCTTTGTAGCTCTAGCATTTGCGGGGAAATTTGCTTCTCAGCAGTTTTGCCTTGGGAACCTTTTGACTTTGGTTGCACCTTAGTTATATCAGCAACCGCACTAATTAATTTGCTTCTTCCTTCTTCTAGAATTTTTTCTGCACTTTGTAAATATTTTTCGTGGGACTCTAGAGACTTAGCTTGGTTGTCTAAGGAGTTCTTTAAGTCTTTTGGGATTATGCCTTCTGCTAACTTAATACCCCCTTTAAGTCTTTCCATTCTTAGCTCTCGACGATTAGATGACGCTTTATTAGATCGACCCCTAACATTTCCCATTGTTTCTAGAGCGGTAGAAACGAAAGTTTTTAAAGCTTCACTAGCCCGTAGTGAAGATTCTTTTAATCTATTGGTTTCTGCAGCTTGTCTAGATAACGTTGCGGTTAATTTTTTGTTTATTCGTTCGTCTCTCGCCGTCTCTTCTACTAACACTTGAAAAGAGTTCTGAACTTTTTTTAGCTCTTCGTCATTTAGCTCACTAAGTATTCCTGCTAACGCTCCAGATAAACCATATTGCTGTTGAAGAACGCCAACGAATTCTTTCGATTCCATTCCTGCAAAATTTATTGCAGACCCCATATTATTTATCTCATTTAATAATTTATCTAAATCTAATGTCCGACTTAAGTCAACGTTTACCTGTTCTAGCAGAGCTCTACCTTGACCTCCCTTGAAAATATCTTCACCAAGCCCAATTCCTTTACCCCAATCCCTTCCTCCTATATCCATAACTCCTAACTCTTCATCAAATCTTTTTGCTACTGTAGCTGCAGTTTGCGTTTGGATATTTCGATTAGACATTTGTAGTTGAGCTTTGCCTATTTTATCCTGCAGATCAGTTAGGTTTTTAGCTGACTGAACTTGAGCTCTGATAGCGGGAGGAACATCAATTAAGGCTTTCGCCATTTTTTGTTGCGCGTCTGAAACGGCCTTATGATCGGTGCTACCTGATTTAATTAAATCTACATAATCAGAAAATGCTTTACCGTATTGCCCAAGAGAGTCAGAAGCCTCTTGAGTTTGTCCTTTTAGTCTTTCTGCTTCTTGAGATACGCCATGACTGATACCTTGAGTCACCTTTGATAAAGCCTTCATGACTCCTGCTGCGAAAACTAAACCCGCAACGTATTTACCTGCTGGACCTGGTATGAGTTGAGCTGCAGTACCTGCATTATTTATTGCCGAGGTCATGCCGTCCATACCGTCCTGAAGACCTGGTATATCCTTCCCAACAGCACCAATACTAGAAGCTAATGTTCCCATAGTAAACGAAGCTTGAAACGCTTGAGTTGCGAAAGCTTCGCTTGATGCGTTAATTCTGGTCACAGCCGCATCGACACTTTCGCCAACTCCTTTAGCCCCCATGCGTTCCACCGATTCTGCCGTCGCTTGGGTGAATCTCCCCGCCCCCAGCCCAAATGGTGCATTAATAAAGTTAGGAACCGTACCGCCTGAAGCTCCATATGATTTTGGATTTTTACCTTCTTTTCTAGCTCTTGATATTCCTTGGCCCAAACCACGAGGCTCGTCCCTAGTATTAAATACCCCCAAACCAGCAGGATTTTTTGAAGATTTTAATCTGCTATCTCGACCAACTCGGACTTTACTTTTTGATACCGCCGAAGATTCTCTTCCAATTGCGGACGAAAGTGGATCAGCAAAGTTTGGAACATAGCCTTCTGAGAAACCCACCCGAATAGCCTTGCGGCGTTCTCTCATTAAATCTTCATAAGCGTTGGGTAAATTCATACCCGCTTGATTAAGTATTGAGTATGCGTAAGAATTTGACCCTCCCAGTGCGTCCCGCGCAGCTCCCTGACCTGCGTATTTTTCTAAACTCCTTAAAACTTGTGGGCTGCTCTGGAGGTGGGCGCTAAATTTATCAAAGTCTACTTTGTTTAACCTAAAGAAAGATGCCCAATCACCATTCATTCCTGACGCATGTTTAAAAACCGACGATATAACTTTGAATTGGTCCGCTCTGCTCTCGGGAGTTATACCGCGAGGACCTGTACCCTTCCATTTGCTGGTGTTGTATCGTGTATGAAATTCATTATTTCCTTTTATTAGTTGTACCTGCTTGCTTTTCTTTCCGCCGAACGCACTTAAACTCAAGAAGTCTCCTCCGAACGCTTGGGAGCTGAGGAAGTTAGGAGTAAAACCATCGCTTACATTTATCGTATCTTGTTTAGCGGGCGATAAGTAACCAAGTTTAATTAATCTTTTTCGAACGCTACTAAGTACCCCTTGAATTCGTGGATTGATTTTTCCTTGTTGGTCCTTTGCGAAATTATACATCGAGAAGCCTTCCATATCACTATTTAAAGCTTCTATGTTCGTAATTGGATGAGGATCACGTATATTACCTTTTGTGTAATCTGACCAAAACTTTTTATAAGCAGCTTTTTCTTTTTCTACATTGCCAGCTATCTCTACTTTTCCTGTGGTGGTACTAGCGAAGTTCGGAACAAAACCTTTTGCGGCCCCTCGACCTTTGCTGGGATCATGTTTCGTGAGCCATTCCCTAGCTCTTTGAGTCGCTCCTTGTTCGTACTCTTTTGAAAGTCTTTGTATTTCTAATTTTCCGCTTGGATCATCAGCTATTCTTTGATAAAAGCTCTTAGAATCCTTCGGTATATTTATAGAGTCCGCATAGAAATCAAACTCAAACATCTTTTTATGAAAATTTTTCTTGGTTTTATTTTTTTTCGTAGTAGGGTCAGTTTCAAAAAATTGAGAATACATCTTTTTAAATTGATCAGATTCTCTGCCAAGACGAGAGATCGACAAATCAATAGTATCCACACCATCTTTCGTACCGCTGTGCAATAGAGCTAAATTTCCTTGGGGATATCCCGAAGTTCTTTGGTTGATTCTTTGTTTTTTTTCTATTACATCGTATAACCATTTATTTAAATTACCTTCGTTACCTCCAGCCTTAAACCTAAGCCATTTCGCTGCCAAGCTAACTTGATTACCTTGAGTATTGTTTAGCTTTGCGTCTCCGTAATAAGTATTGTCGTTCATTCCCATAGCTTTCCTAGCGTATTTAGGCATAACTAGTTCACCTGGAAAGAAGTCTAAAGTCTTATTATCTCTTTTAAGGTTGTTCTCGATATTGTTGGCGAGCTTTAAAAAATCTTCAAAACCAAATCCTTCTTGGAGTTGTTTTAGTTCTGATTTTTCCTGCCTTCTAAATCCTTCAAAATTAGGCAAGAGTCCTTTTAGGGGTTCTCTTGTCGTCTTGCCTCCGCTTACTTGATGTCCCAGATTAGTAGACACATTGGTTCTCGCAAATTCTTTAACTGCGTCCACTATTTGATCTTTGCGCTCGCTGTAATCATACACATTTCTTGTTTTTCCTTTAACTTCACGCTCTCCAATTTTCCTTTGCACGGGCAAATCTCGAAGAAGAGTTCCGCCTAGCGATAGTTGTTTTCTTATTCCATACTCTTCCTTGGGGGTTTTGAATAAATTTTTCGGAGCATGAGCAATTCCAAATTCTGCACTTGAAGCTAAAGCTGATAAATGTCTTTTACCTATGGGAGTTGTTATCTCTGGTTGTCCTAGCGAATCAGATATCTCATCTAAGTAACGCTCTACTTTAAGGTCTCTAAGCGGGGAATCTTTATCAGGTAAATTAGAATAACCCTGTTTTGTTAAAAGCTTACTCAGTATATCTTTATTCATACCTTTGATGGCTAAGTAGCCCTCATTAGAGCCACTATCTTCAATGGAAGATATCTTAAAACCTCCGTTAGAGATTTTGTATCCTCCATGCTCAAATTGTTCTGGAGTAAGGTATAATTTTCTAGCTGCAAAATTCGGGATATCGATTGCGTCTTTTTGATATCCTAGTGTTATCTCCGTACCTTTTCTTAGCGTTTGATCTGGAAAATTTACACCGACAGTCCTTCTAAGGTCTTGGGTGTCCCAGTTGGTTTTCCTGACTCTAAAAGCATCGCTTCCTCTCTGAGTTATATCTGCAAGGTTAGTTGATCCCAAATGTAATTTCTTACCTTTACCTGCCATTCCTTTTAGTTTTTCTGACGTAAGATTTTCCCTTATGTATTTGCCAATAAATTCTGATGATTTGTGTCCTGATCCCGCATGAGCATCTCCCACTACGGTTGACTCAAGCATTTTAATGTTCGCTTTCGTCTTACCCTTGGATAGTCTTTTAAGAGAGCTTGGTCCGATAAAATCAAAGGGAGGATTCACTCCCGCAGTAGGAGGTCTTACTCCAAACAAATTAGCTATTTTTTCCTCAAAATTTTTACCTTTTAAGGCGTTTTTTTGTCCTTGCTCAGAGCTTCCAGTTTTTCTGTTGGGGTCTTCTGCGTATTTAACTATTCTCTTAGCTAGGTCTTTAGGCCAATGTTCTTGGCTCATTTTGCCTTTTCCGATTTTATAGTTTGTTATCCACGAACTAATCGTTTTTCTGTGAATCCCTACTTTACCAGCGGCTTCGTTTAATGATAATTTTGGATTCCCCGCTAGTAGCTCGTCCATTCGTTTTGCTTCCTCTAATACTTTTAATTTTTTTTCAAGCCTTTCTTCGTTTCTAGGGTCATTACTCCCTTTAGCTAAGTTGGGTACAAATCCTCTAGAAGTCATTCTTCTCCCCATTCTGTAGGGATTAATTCCTAATTTTTTGATCGATTTTACCTTATGCTCTTTACCTTCTGGTGAATTCTCTGGGGGGTTTACAAAATGTTGTTTCATTCCCTTTATTCTAGATACAGTTTCTTCACTGTTTCTATAATAAGTTCCAACACCTGGTTGTCTGCTCTTAATTACTTTCGTTGTTGGTTTAGAGTAAGAAGCAGAAGATAGCTCTGCAGCGGCAGCAACTTTATCTACTCCTCTTGAGAAGTTGGGGATAAAACCTTTAGCGCTTCGAGGTGTTCCCCCTCCTCTTGTGAGAACTCCTTCATTTAAACCTTCTTGCTTAAACCTTACTCCAGAGCTAAATAAAGCGGCTGAAACTTTTTTAGCTTGAATCTCTTGTTCTTTAAGAGCTTGAGTCTCTCCATCAATTTTTTTCAACAATTGGTCGTGAACTTGAGCAATGGTAATTGTTTTATTTTTGATCTTTTCCATAAGATCAGGCTCTTTGGCTAACAAATTTACAACGGCTTTTTGAAGCTCCACTCTTTGAGCTTCTGCTTGGCCAATTCCTACAATTGTTTTGCCAGCATCGGCTGCAAAGCCTCTTAACTTATCAAACATCCTAAACAAACCAACTACTATCATCGCCAGACCTGGACCCTTTAAAAACTCACCAATGCCCTTAAATATACCTTCACCAATACGTGTACCCACCTCTTTCGAATCAGCAGTGTTCATCGCTCCTAAAGCTTTGTTAAGACCGCCAAAAATTCTTCTTAAAGCAGGTTCTATGCTCAACTTACCTACGGCAGCTCCAACTTGTTGCATATTTACCACTAACTCATTAAACGAAGCAGAAAGGGTTTTGTTTAATAAAGCATTACGTCTAGCAGCCTCGTTCCCAGAACCAATAGAGGTTTGTAGAGCTTTGTCGTAAATAGAATATTGCTTACCTAAGTCGCTTAACGCTGCTTTTAAAACGTTAATCTGAAACACGCCACCAACTAGCTCCGCGATTTGAGACCTTTGAGAGGCAGCTAGTGTATCGAAATTTTTGGCAAGGTTTTGTAAAACTTTTATTGCTGATAAATTATTACCGCTTAAATCTCTAGTTGCCACGCCTACCGCATTTAACGCTTCAAGAACTTTCGGACGTTGGATGCGAGTAAAAATAGTCTTAAATGAGTTACCAATTACAGCTCCTCCTCTTGCTGTTATTTGTTGTGCCGTGGTTACAACAGCCAATAACTGATCAATGCTAACTCCTGCGTCTTGAGCTGTACTACCAACTCGCTTTAAAGACTCAGCCAAATCTCTACCGCTCACCGCAAAAGCTTGATCAACAGAAATAATCTTATTGATAACTTGAGTTGAATTTATAGCTGCTCTGTTAAAACCATTTAAAGCCGCAGTGATGGACTCTACAGAATCTGTAACAGCCATGCCCGACAATCTAGTCAATATCATCGCGTCGGAAGTTCTCTTCAAGGTCTGCTCTAACCCTAGACCTTGTCTTGCTAATTCGGTAGCAGCAGTAGCTACTGATTCAAAACTTTGTTGGGTGTTTTTCGCTATGCTGAATAGAGTACTTCCAAACTTTTGCAAATTTTTTCCGTTTGTACCCAGTATTACGTTGACTTCCGCTAAACTCTTTTCTACCTCAAGAGTTACTGAAACTAGCGATCTAAAGGCTTGTTGTACCGCCATGATTGCGCCAGCAGAAGCACCAAAGGCTAGAACGCGAGCATTAGAAGCATCGAGGGACTTTTGAAATTCCCCCATCTCACCACGAATTCTACCCAAGGGAGCTTTAAAAGCCTTATCGTCTAGTCTTCCGAGCTTTAATGGGCGTTTGGTAGCTTTGTCAATATCCCGCATTAGCGGTCTAACATCGCCATGTACGGGAATATCTATTCCTTTTGCCATTTCACGTATATTTACACGTAAAATAGACTAAGAATAGAAAAAAATTAAATCCCATGCAGCTTAGCCATATCGTAAATATCGAGCTCTTCTTTTCCTAACGCTTCTTTTAGCTTTTTTGCTTCAGAGGTCAAATCAGTAGTTCCAAAACCAGCACTTTGTCCAAGTTCTTTCATTTCTTCCTTAGTTGCCCCAACGTAACTCATTCCTTGAGCTTGAGCATCTGATACTCTTTTTACGTTGCTGTTGTTATTATGAATGCCCCCTGTTGGGTCTTGGGGACCAGCTTTGCTTTTACTCTTTAATTCGTACCAATTTACTAATTTGTCTAAATCCTCATAAAAATCACTTGGAGGTTGATGTCCTTGTTCTAATATACTTTTATAGAATAATCCTTTCGAAAATAGCTCTGATTGATACATGGTCAACTCAATAACTGGCTTCCCAAAAAAAACGAAAGGATTTGATTTACATAAGAAGATTGCATTAACGAAAAACGGTAAAAGAGCTAGTCTAGCAATGTGATGGTCGGAGAAACGATTCATCTCTTTGTTAAAGGAGGTGATCAACTCAGAATACTCCGAATGCGTAAGGTCGCCGTAGTCATCTTCACTAAATGATAACTCTTTAAAATTTGGATCATTGAAAAATGATTGCCTTAAAATTTCTTCGCTTTTCTTTTTCTCTACAAAACTCTCTACTGTTACCGTAATTAGTTCATCTCGTTGGGGTTGCAGCTTTTGCATTTCTTTAACTACCTTCTCTAGCTCTTTTTCGTGAGGCTCTCTTTGAACCTTTACTACTGCGGAAGAGATGTGAACTTGCAATCTTTCTGCTTCTTTTTTTAAAAAATGTAATCTGCTTTCTTCTTCATGAGTCCAAGCTCCTATTTCATACATGCTTTTTATATGATCTACTTCAGGTAAAATACCTTTTTCTTTAGCTAGCTTTTCGTATTCGAAGACTTGAGATTCTAAAAAACCATAATCAGTTTCTTTAAGATGTTTTATATAATAAACTCTAGACTTTTCTTCTTCTAAGAACTGAGCTTTTATAACAGAAAAACCAGCAAGTATATCAGAATAAATAGGTCTGTACACCTGCTGGTTTTTCGCTAAGCCCTTCACTTTTACATTGTACGGAGTATAAGATTAATGGAAAAACTTAGTTAGTTCTATATTTTCTCTTTAGCCGACTCTTTTTTATTTTTCACCTGCTTTGGTTTTGATGTTGTTTTTTCTTCTTTTATTTTCGGAAGTTCGCTCTTCGAATCCTCCTCTACTACTTCAGCAACCACCTCTTTCACCTCTAAGGCTTCTTCTTCAATTTCCTCTTCAGGCTCTTTCACAGACTCTTCCGTAGGCTCTTTCTCAGACTCTTCCGTAGACTCTTCCGTAGACTCTTCCGTAGACTCTTCCGTAGACTCTTCCGTAGACTCTTCCGTAGACTCTTCCTCAGACTCTTCTTCTTCGTTTAGAGCTTTGTCGATATTAGCGAACTCTTCTTCCGTGTTTGCTTGTCCATTGTACCAATAACTAATGAAGTAAGCGAACTTTCTCATAGCTTCAATAATATGAAGGTCGCCATCGTCCTCTTTAACGTCGTAGTTTTCTAATTTTTCGTCATAACCCCCTTCGCCAAAGAAAGCGGACAAAGCTTCTCCCTTGTCGTCGGTTATATTAGCTAAATGCAAAACCCACCACATAATAGTTTTATTCCGAGCTCTATTCTCTGCGGTTTGATCAAAGATATTCGACTGAGCGCTTTCGAATTCTTGGATTTGTGTTCTAGCTTCATTCATCTTCTGCAAGATGGAAGTTAGTTCTTCTTTTTTCTTTTTTTCTGAAGCTTTTTCTAAATTCAACTGAGCTCTTTGCAGTTCGTTTTCTAGCTCAAATAACTCCAAATACAATTGAGCATATTTTTCTTTATCTGGTTCTGATAGTACGCCACCATCATTATCGTACCTTTTCGAAAGTTGAGCTTTCGTCAAGAGTCCAGATTTAATGCCTTGAGACATGGTTACGCCGTAAAAGAGCTCGCCCTCATCGAATAGCTTTCTAGTAGGCTTTCTTATACCGAAGAAAACAGGCTCTTCTTTAGTAATCACCTTAGTAACCGTAACTTCTTTCCCTTTACTATCCTTAGACGAGCTTGACTCTTCAACGTCCACTTCTCTTGTTACGGAGAATCTATACAACCATTTGTTCGTTTTTTTGTTACTCATTATTCTTATCCCTTTTTAGACTAACTTCTAATTGATCCATATGCTTATCGAAGTCTCTAATGCCTTCATTTCCTATATCTAAGGTCTTTTTTCTAATATAATTATATTTCTTTTCGTTGAAGTAATCAAGAGATTCTACTACTTCTTTTGGAAAATTATCCTTAAGTTTTCCTATCATAAAATCATGATCCACCTTAAGATTTTCTATAATTTCTAGATGATGCTTATAGAGACTAATCATATTACGTTGCATTTGAAACTTAACGTAATCTTTTAATTTATCGTTTCCGATTGGAACGTCAGAATTAGACATTGTAAACCTTTTCCCTTATCTGAAGATACACAATAAATAACTTTTTTGGGAACAAAAAAAACCCCCTTGAATTAACAAGGGGGAAGAATAGTTACTTTTTCTTACTTTTAGGAAGCCGCTCCGACTCGCATGGTGGAGCGAGAAGAAGCACCACCAATTGAACTACCGAAGGTAATATTTGCAGTAGCATTGTCTCCGATTGAGGAGTCAAATGAAACGCTGTCAACGGAAGCGTTGACTAAGGCGAACTTTTGACCACCAATGGTAACTGAGACATTGTACTCGTCATAACCTACATCCGAACCAGTTGAAGCTCTTTGTTGGATACTGTTAATATCAGAAAGCTCAACGGCCAGTTTTCCACTTACAGCCAAACCTTCAACTGCAAGGGAGGCGGTAGCGGGATAAGATGGAACACGAGCGTAAGCTAGTGCGTTACCCAACTGGTTCAATGGTTCTACGCCCAATTCGAACGAGAAGGTCGCAGACTGAGCATGTGTCTTAAAGAGGTCAAACGCTGAATTAGACAAATCGATAACAACATCCTGTTGTAAGGGAAAGTTTACACTCGTAGAAGGAGCATCTACTTCGCTAGTAGCTTTGTACTGTAAATCCAATCCTTCGAAACTCAAAGTCTGAGTAGGAATAGCTCCTACGCTCGCTTCAGTTGAGAATGAAGTCAAATAGCCACTCTGAATGAGGATATCTGAAGCGGTTCCTTTCGCGTAATCCTTTTCATCCGTTTTAAGAGCTACTCTCAATGGGAACGTTTGACCTGTAATAGCTCCTGAAAGTAGACCATTGGTCCCTCCAAGTTGCTCGACCGTAAGGCCGCTAACATAATAACTAACTTCCATATTTGAAGTGGGAGCTTCGAGAATCACGCGGTCCAAAGCGCCAAGCTGGCCAAATTGGTTAATGTCTTCTCTAGCTAAATCCAAACCATAGCTAACGCTCTGAACACCGTTAAGGGTGTTTCCGTTAACAGAAACGGCTTGACTCTGGTAAATAATTCTATTTCTTGCCATAGTAGTAAATCTCCGTACTTGTTATATATTACATTTTTAATCAGTAAAAGAGAACTTTTTTTGTTAATTTTACCGTTTTTTATTCTCTTGGTTTTCTAACGTCAAATAGACGAAAATCAGCAAACGCAGAGTATACGTCTGACCTATTTTCGCTATAAGTATCTACACCTAAATTCTGTGAAATTTCAACAGAATCTATCCAAGGGCCATCTCCTGTAGCTATTCCAGTATAATTAAACGCTTTTCCAGTATAAGCCCCTAAAGAGTTAAAAGGGAGCTCATCTTGGACAAAGGGCACTGACGTCCTGCTCAAGTCCCTCAAAATACTACAGACAGCATCTAAAGAAAAAGAAGAATCGCTCAGAATTACGCATCTTAAGTCCATTATTGTATTATCCCAACCACCATAGGAATGGGGTTCATTATTACTTGAGGCGCTTTTTATGAAAATAGCAGGAAAAGTCTTTACTTCGGGGTCTAAAGCTTTGGCTGTTTCAATAATTTTTGGATTTGTATGATGTTTAGTCTCAAATAGTATTTCTGCTTCAGTGTCGTTACTTAAGTAAATGTTATAGTCTTTTACTGCGAAGTTCCCACTTAATCTATTTTCTCCCGTAACCTCCTGTGTAAAATATAGATGACCTTTATTATGACTTATGGAATGAAATCCGCTTGTTCCTAAATGAATTGGGTCTCCATCTAAATACGCCCCAGTCATAATATATGGTGAATTAGTAATAGATTCATCCATGACAAATTGTCTAAATGGGGAACCGTATCCATAAATCGAAGAGTATTCTTTTCTGGTGGAATTAAAGAAGCTTGCGTAATTTGTAAAAGCTTTACCCTTTGTGCAGACTTTATTATCTAGATAAAGCATGAAGCTAGCCATTACGTTGTTTTCGTGTTGTGCTATCATTTAGATATCCTAATAAAAAAGTTCTTTAAAATTTGCGTGATATAACCGCCGTATAAAGGTTTAAACTGAACTGACCTTATCTTTTTCTTTGTTTGTAGACCTTTTGTCGATCTGCTCAGTGCGTAATTTTTATACATATAATGACTAAACCCCGATATTCCCCTTTCTATTCCATAAACCCAACTTTTACCCCCCTCAAAAGGCATTTTCGATACAGCTCTTACTTGGTCTTCTGAGGGCACTGAGACTGTAAAGTATGTAGTTACTTTACTACGAGTAACTTGAGTCCTCGTTCTTTTCATTACCTTAGTTAACGCCAGTAAGTTTTTAACTAATCCAGTGGGATTTGATCCGTATCTAAATCCTATAAATGTATATAAGTTACCATATCCACCAGCAAGTGTTCGGCTCGTATTAGCAGAGTTTGGCCCATCTTGTATTTCTTTTGTTACTGGGTGGTCTTGAAACTCTTTAAGCATTAACTTCTTAGAGTCGTTTACTTTTCTGTTTATTTCATTAGATACTTGACTCTTATAAGTATCGCTCTCAGAAACCAACTTAGCTACGTACTTGCGATCTAAGCGTCTGGCCATTAGTTAGCGTCCTCCAATAAATATAAAAAATATTTTTTAGTCAAGAAATCTGCTTGCTGTTCTCTTCCTACGACATTGTAATCATTGTCGTCTATAACTAACCTTTCGTTCTTTCCACTGTTTATGAAATCCCTTGCGTCTTCTTCAACCTTTATTCTTATTTGATTATCTTTTAGGTAAAAACCTGCATCATAATATTCGTCACCGTCGCTGTTTTTACCCTTCCTTGATATTATGCCCGAGTATATACCTGAAACTGGTTGGTATGTTACACTCGCGGTAGAAGAAGAATCATCCTCGTAACCATATAAAAAATCTAAATTTAAATCAGAAACTACTTTAACTGGCTCTTTCCAAATTACTATAGGCTTTGCAAAAGTATCAAACACATCACCAAAAGCTCCAGTGATGCTTGCTTTTTCTGTATCTGACAGTAAGCTCGCCATTCTTTTATTCTAAGCTGTTCTGTTGTATCCTTCTGTACCATGAGGATTATAGTTGCCTTCGACTCTATCATCTCCAGTTACTTGCCTTGGCTCAGAAGCGTTTGTTTTGAAAGCGTGTATCATGAAGCTCAACTCTTCTGTTGATTGTTTTCTTATCGTGGTAAGATGTCTAATAATTTCAGTTTTATTGATTTTTCTTACCCTTTGTCCATCGGAAGCTACTTCTATTACAGCGTCTGTTGATGCTGCTCCAAGATTGGTTCTTATTTGCTGATCATAATAATGCACATGATACATTTTCTTTAAGACGCCAGCTTCATCAGCGTCCATTTCTGTTTCTACTCCGTCTACATCTCTTACCAATTCTAAAGTAGAGGATTTTATGGAAAAATCTCTATTAATGGAATTATTTAAATTTCCAATATTAGTCCTTAACCAAAAAGCAATAGCTGGAATAGATATAGTGCTAGGACTACCCAATTCCCTAAAAATCTCATCAGAAATGTCTACAACCTTCATATCAGTACTTATTACACTTATTTGGATTTATTTTGTTTTATTTTTTTCTATACTGACCATCTACTACGTAAACGTTTTTCTCACAATACACGTTGAATGTTGGAGCAACTGTCCCTACGTACACCGTATTTGTCGATTCCTGGACATACTCCTTGCCTCCTTCATAATCTCTAGCTTTAATCATTTCACCATTTATCAAAATAGGATGGTCGTCAGATATATATAACTCATCTTCTATTATGTAATATCCATCTCTCGGGTGATCTTTCATTAATTGGTTTACTTCTGTAAACCCATAAGGACTTTCAATTAAATCCCCAAGCTTTAAATCTATAACTTTAGCCAAAGAGCCGTCAATAAGCTTAACTAGCATATCTGGTAACAAGCAAAGTTCTTCTCCCTCTCCCATGTCTTCGCATAAAGCCAATGCGGAGTTGCACTCAGCGCAATCGCCATATGCGTCCGAAGTATAATTAACCGCGCTTCCAGTAGCATTAAGAGCAGTTACTTGAGCGCAATAACTACTTCCGTCACCAATAACATCATTGACTGAAGGTCCTAGGCCCGCGCCCCCCGCGCCACCACCGTCTTCCCATATTTCAGTAGAGCCTAAACTACAAGAGCATCCGTCGTTCTCATCAAAAACAATAATTCTAACTGTAAGTTTGGTGGTTGTTCCTCCTCCTCCTCCTGAAGCAGGTTTTTTACCCGCACCAAAACCTAGAACTTGATATCCAAATGAACTTGGTCCTGCCATATGTTACGCCTCATGTACATCATCTACTGTATAGAATAATTTGACTCCAATAAGCTTTGCGTCTTCTCCCGCTGTATCACTACCATTCCCTACGACTCTTGCTAGATCAAAGTAGCACATCTCTCCTGCTGCTGGGGAACCCGCAATAGTGACTGCGCTACTAACGGATGTTACATGTAAATCTTTTGCAGTTCCAATATTTGCATCAGCAACTACCACTTCTGTTCCGAATGCAGTGTTTAAGCTATTGTCGTTAGCGAGTGCTACGCCAGCCAGTCCCCAAACTACACCATCTGTGTCCGTTGTCTCTGAGGTCCAATAGACTTGAAATGTTACAGTGCTCTCATTCCAATAAGAAGGCATTGCTATAGAAAATTGGGCGTGTTCCTCTGAAGAGCCATCGAAATCTAACGTATATAAATCAGGCCCAGTATTACCTCCTGAATCTAATGATGCTATAGCAGCACAACCAGCAGTTGCTGTAGGATACATTGCAGCAGCAGGAATCCATATTGATTGTTTACCTATAACATCATTAGAAAATGTTGTAGATGATAAAGTAAGTCCATCACCTGCACTATAAGTTGTATCTGTTGCTACTACATCTGTACCATTAATCGCAAAGGTTTTACCTGAAGCTATATCAATACCTCCATCATCAATAGTTACAATATCTGTACCGTCTACATCAAAAATATATTTACCTTTATTGGCGGTAGCTGACGCGACTGCCGTAGAGAATTTTACATAATCTAATGTTTGTGCGCCAGAATCAAAAACTGGTTGAATTAATAATTTTTCAGCATCAGCGCCACCAATAGATAGGCTGGGATTACCGTCATTAACGGCTTCTAGCACTTTTAAATCAGAGCCGTCGAAAGTTAGAACGTTGCTAATGTCAAAAAGCTGAGTCGGTGAATCCGTGCTGATACCCACTCTATCATTTGCGGCATCTGTAAAAAAGAGATCATCATCGGACGCGCCCTTAACCCGAAAGTTGACATCATTACCGCCATCATTGATTACAACTTTATCATTAGTTGCTTCTTCTAATGTCAGCATGGTTGTACCACCAGCCGCAAATTTTATCTCATCGGTTTTAAGTTTTATGTAAGTATCTGCATCA
>Ga0066862_10000277_pt1 | contig 20394 bp, 10 predicted proteins | sample ETN02SmetaG_FD_66431 | JGI IMG/M metagenome (GOLD analysis project Ga0066862, IMG submission 66431) | Marine microbial and viral communities from oxygen minimum zone, Eastern Pacific Ocean - ETNP2014F10-02SV255 | ecosystem: Environmental > Aquatic > Marine > Oceanic ... | reverse complement strand
CACACCCTTTTTTCAAGCATGGTTCTCCTTCTCTTCCATAAACCTGTAGATGTACTTCAAAATTATCAAGATAAAGTTGTGGTTCGTGAATATATTGTAAATCATCAAGATTCGTTAATCTGGTCCCTCCAACTTTTACAGCTTTACGTAAAAGTGGCTCAATTACCTCAAACAAATTTGCCGCTTCCTGAAATGTTATTTCTTCTGAAATTCTAGTTGGTGAAATTGAAGATAAATGAAGTACTTCACAAACATAAATATTGCCTAAACCTGAAATTCTAGATTGATCAAGAAGAACTGCTTTGATATTTCTTTTGGTTCCAGTTAATGCATCTTTTAATCCACCCATATTCCATCCCTCATACAAAGGATCAGGCCCCATTGTTTGCAATCTTTCTGTATATTCTTCATCTGTCATCAACCTAAGTGTTCCAAATCTACGTACATCACGATAAATTGCTTGAGAACCATCTTCAAATTTTATTTCCAAATGACAATGCTTGTCTGGGAAATCTATAGGCCAATCTCCTCCATTTGGTAATAACCACCAACCACCAGTCATTCTCAAATGCCCTTCAACAACAGTCCAGGATTCAGGAATTAGGTTCTCAACATCCTTCAAATGAATAAAATAGAATTTACCCACCCTACTTACTGATTCAATTATTCTACCGACAAGCCCACCTATTCCATATTCTGAAGATTCTTCTGATGCAAAAGAAGCAAATCTTGATCCGTCGCGTAATAATTGTTTTTTCCAAACCTCTGAAAATTTCAATTCAGATATTTTCTTTTTTGACATGAATTTGGACAAGGCATTACGTGTTACTTCTACTTCTGGAAGTTCGGGCACAGTAATCTTAGATGCTCTAAGGTTCTTAATTAAGTCGCAATTTTGTCTATTTCGGTGAATTCAAAAAACATCGATTTTTCGAAAAAAACGATGATTGCAATGGTAATCCATAATAAGCGTCTTGGCTGGGACAGGTCCATGTCCGTAGAAGCGATGGTACAAGGTATGATAGATGATTTGACAGAAGCAATGGCAGACGCTGCTAAACACGATGGTGGAAACAGTGCTGCTGGAACAAGAGTAAGAAAAGCAATGCAAAGTGCAAAAGCAACTGCACAAGCTGTAAGACTAAAAGTTCAATCTGACAAAAACAGCAGATAAGTAAATCATTTGTTGAAAATAACGGTTAATCCGTAACACGAGTGCCCCCTCCGGTGCGCCGGAAGGGGCTTTTTTTATTTCAATATTATTTAGTCACACAATGAAACAACATATGTTGCTCTTCAAAACCACTTAATTCAATAGATTCAATGAGTTCAAGATTAGATCCTATTAATTTATTTTCGGTTTCTAAAAAAATTGCTTGGTCCCCTCCTTCGTTAAATCTCTCTGATGCTCCCTTTAAACTAAGAAGTGCGGTAGATTTAGGTTTTAACAATCTATTACATGCTTTAATAAAAATATCTACTTGTCCTGCTTGGGAAACATCTTGAAATAACCAATCGGCCCCTTTAGGAATCAAATATGACCAAGTTTCAAGTTTACGAGCATCTCCAAAAACAGGAATGATGCCTGGCCTACGATTTGCTAAAAGATTCAAATCCCTCAAGCAACGAGGAGAAATATCTACTGAAATTAATCTCCCAGACAAGTTGTTATTCTTTCCACAAAGATGATCATGAATATGTGAAACTGTTGTACCATGTGCTGCACCAAGATAAACTACTGTTGAACCAGGTTCCGGAAATAATTCAGTTGGATTATTTTTTGTTCGCAATATTGCAGCACCTAATTTAGAACGGTATGGATCCCATCTTCTCCAAACGGCCCCTCTTTTTTTGCGAGTAGTTTCACCATAAACCTTGTTATTCCCGTCTGCACTTAACGTCCAAATTGCTCTACCCTCAATCTTAACATTTGAAGATATTTCAATATTAGTTCTAGCCATTGAATCATCTCTTTTTCGAATCAAAATATTGTTGTCTTATCTTTTCAACTCGTTCTTCTATGAGACGTAATTCATCCTCACCCCAAGGAGTTCCATGAAATGCATCAATTCTTGCTGCTAAACTCATTCTTGCTGCAAACATTCTTGAAATCCTTCCCCTTACTGGTTTAGGAGATCTTGAAATAAATACATGGGCATAAATCAAACCATGTTTTGGAGTTTTTGTTCCTTGTTTTAGGTGTGAGAAAAATGCTTTCTCTGCACCCAATATTTGTACTGTTCCAGCGGGCAATCTTGCTAACCTCATCCTGCCATGGGCAGCCACACACAATTTTGCTGCGATTAATGGACCTGCTATTGCTGAAAGTGAAGGCAAATGTTCAAGTGACAACTCTCTAACCGTTGATTCTATTCTATCTAATTGTGATTGTAAACTTACTACTGTTTCTGCCCAATTTTTAATTACTTGCCACTCTGATTCGGTAGGAGGTTCACTGGGAGGTGTTACATTGAAATGGTCTGCTAAATCGGAAAGGTTCTTTGAAGTAATTATTAACTTGGCAATTCTATTTCTATCTGATTCCATTCTGGCTCTTGGTAGCAATAATACAACCCATTCAGTCAAACGTGCTTCTAATAACACCCAACTACTTCTTAATTCATCTGCTGCCCGAATTAAATGTTCTAATCTTCTATCTGGATCTGAAGCAGAATCATCAACATTTTGTTTTGATAATAATAATGCTGCTTCATCTAAAGTCTTCATTCTTTCTTCATCTGGATAAGGTAATTCAACGGTGTCTAGAAACTCATCACCTGTGTCAACTAATTCTGCTTCGGGATATCTTTGCTGTAAATGTCTAGCTTCTTCTAAAAGTACTCCTGATGATAACATTACCAATCGTTTTGCTACCTGTTCTTTGTTCAAAGATCTCTTACATATTTCTACTTCTAAAATTTCAAAATTATCATCAATAACTGCAGCGGCCTGCCAATCTTGCCACAACTTCATGCACCTGCGACATTAAACTAAACAAAAATACCAATGGTTCAAACAATCAAATAACCTCAATAAATTTGATTTTTGTATTCACTAAACATGCATACATTTAAACCATCAAGGTTAGCCTTAGGATTATTAGCGAGGAATAATATGTTCTGTCCTGAATGTGGTGCACTATCATTTCCTGATTCCAAAGGTTGGATTAAATGCCCCGATTATAAATGCGGATATAATGGCCCACTTGATAATAAGATGAAAGATCCTGTTACTGGTCAAGAAATTGATTTGGCTAATGTTCAATCTAGTTCTAAGGCACAAACAAGAAAATTTGAAGTCATTGACGATAAAGACCAAGCTCACGGTGTTTTAACTAGTGGTTCTTACATCTGTCCAAAATGTGATGGGCAAGAGGTTTTTAGTGAATTAAGGCAAACAAGAGCAAGTGACGAGCCTGAAACTAGGCTCTTAACATGTAAAAAGTGTAAGCATGGATGGCGTGAATACTAATTTTCCTAGGATTTTGAGTAAGTAACGTTCAATAGCCGCCCATTAGACGGCATTAACACAGGTGAAGTAATGTTACACGTAGTTGCTGAGAGCAGTATTCTAAAAATCATAGTTGAAACACTAATGACTCAAGTAGAAGAAGCTAGATTTGATTTTTACTCAGACAGATTAGAAGTTTGTGCAGTGGATGCAGCAAATGTTGCAATGATTAGAATGGAAGCAGATGCAGCTCTTTTCGACACTTGGGATTTAGATGATTGTAGAGTAGTTATGGAATTAGCAAAAATGCGTGAAGTTTTATCACTTGCATCAGCAGGAGAAATGGTTGAAATTGTTTTTGATGATGTTGCAAACAGAATTAAAGTTAGTGTTGGCAAAATAGAAAGAACACTAAGTCCAATAAATGAAGAAAATGTTAGAGTCCCACAAAGAGTACCTGATTTGGAGTTGAAATCAATAGCTAAAATATCTGGTGTTGAATTATCGAGAGCATTTAGAGCAGCAAAATATGTGGGAGAAATTGTTCACATGTCAATGAGTTCAAGCGAATTAGGAATTACAGTTCCAGGGCCTACTGATGCTATAGATGTCTCATATAGTAATGATGAATTAGAAGATCTCACTTGTGAAAGTAAAGTTAACAGTCAATACAGTTTAACATACATGCTAGATTTAGTTAAAAAATTAGACGGTGTCAATATGATTACTCTAGCATTTGGAGAAAATGAGCCACTGAAAATGAATTTTGGATTCCACGAAGATGCGATAAAGGTTCTTTTCCTACTAGCACCCAGACAAGATGCTTATTGAATATAATCTAATGCATAATGCATTGAAAGTTATAGTGCAACATATTTGAATATACAAATACGTTAGCAGTACTAGGCCGAGTTAAATGAGTCAACCCAAAGTAACTGTACTTATTCCTACCTTGAATAATCCTAAAGAATTAGAAATTGTACTAAAATCACTCAATAAACAAACATGGAAAGGAAATTTAGAAATTGCAGTTGTAGGCCCTACAAATGATTTTGGAAAGGAAATTACGTCATCTAATGGTGCAAAATGGATTGATGACAAAGGTAGTCGTAATCGTGCAGATGCATGTAATGTGGGTATAAAAGAAATAAATTGTGATATTTTACTATTTACTGATGATGACGTAATTCCTGGAGAAGATTGGGTAGAGAAATTAGTTAGGTGGTTTCAAAGAGAGGAGGTTGCTGGAGTTGGGGGTCAAAATTGGGCACCCGATAGTGATCCATTACTTGCAAAAGTTGCAGACGTTGCATTTGGAGCAAAATATGTTACTGCAGGAACGAGGTACGGAAAAGTTTCGAAAGGTGAATTAATTGAAATTGAGCATAATCCTGGGTGTAATTCTGCATATAGAAAAGAAGTCTTAGATGAAGTAAAAGGTTTCGAACCAGGATGCATCGGTGCGGAAGATGTTGTATTAGATCATAAAATTCGTTCTAAAGGTTACAAATTATGGTTTGACCCTGAATCAATAATGCCCCATAGGAGAAGAGTTCCTCCTGCATTGTTTAAACAAATGAAGAATTATGGATATGTTAGAACATTAGCTAATTCAAGATGGCCAGAATTAAGATCTTGGAGCCATCTTGCTATTGCAATGTTCCCATTATTATTTTTTTCAGCCATAATGTCCATTGCATGTAATTTCATTATTTCACAATCATCAGAATTATATTTGCAAATCCCTGTGATTCTAGCAATCACATATCTTTCGATTTGTTGGCTTGGTGCCATTCTAGGAAATTCGCCACATAAGAATATTACAACCCTGTTTTTATCACCACTAATGATTTTTTGTGCACACTTCTATTATGGAATTGGGGTCTTAAAAGGATTGTTTCAGATTTATGTTGGTGCTGGTGCAGCAGCAGGTTTAGGCATCCAAATAGATGATAAACAAAGAAATTAAGCGCAATTATCATCAATTGACATATTTCAGAGTGTAAAGAATGAGAGAGAGAATGTCATCAGTTTTGAAAAATGCTACATCTGAAGCTACGAGAAATGCGAGTGATGAAGAGCAAATCTGGGAAAGTCTTAGAGGGTTCATTGTATTTGGTTTGATAATTGAGGTTTTGATCTTATTCATACTGAGTGTATTAGATATTCAATATGAATTATTAGGGATGCAAATTGCATACACTGCGGCAATAATTGGGATCCCTATTTTCGTTTTAGGCGTTGTAGCTCTCACTTGGGGAAATAATAAATTCAAAAAATAATGATTTAATTCTCTAATTCTCCAGTTTGTATCTGCCATTGACTTTGATATACACCCTTTGATTCTATTAATTCCACGTGAGTTCCTCTCTCAACGACAACTCCATCAACTAATGATAATATTTCGTTTGCATTTCTAATTGTTGAAAGCCTATGTGCAACTGCAACCGTTGTTCTTCCGCTTCCAGAATCCAAAAGATTTTGTTGAATTCGTTTTTCGGTTTCAGCATCTAATGCTGAAGATGCTTCATCTAAAATTAGTAAAGAAGGATTCTTTAAAAGAGCTCTTGCGAGTGAAATTCTTGCCTTTTGCCCTCCACTTAATTTAACGCCCCTGCCTCCTACTTTTGTTTCTAAACCCTGTTCTTGTGAATTTACAAAATCTGTAGCCCCTGCTAAATCTAGTGCATGTTTTACTTCCTCATCTGTACTTTCTCTTGCATAAACGACATTGTCATGAATTGTACCATAGAATAAAAATGGATCTTGACTAACAAAACCAAGTTGGTTTCTAATTGATTCTAATGTATATGAATTAATGTTTTCTCCATTGATTAATATTTCTCCTTTATTCGGTTCATAAAACCTTAGTAATAATTTCAAAATGGTTGATTTACCTGCTCCTGTATGACCCATAATCCCTAGGAAATCTCCTCTATTTAAATTAAAAGATATTCCATTCAAAACAGCTGTTTCCGTTTCTGGATAAGTAAAATGCACATTATTAAATTCAATTGACTTAATACTATCATTGAGTTCTTTTGAATCAGGATCATCAAAAATTGTTGGTTCTAAATCTGCGATTGCAAATACCCTTCTCGCTGCTGCTTCTCCTCTTTGTAATTGATTTAGTAGAACTCCAAAAATAAATAATGGGAATGTCATTCTGGTACTAATCAATAAAAATGTAACAAAGTTACCAACTGATATTTCATCACCAGCTACCAAATATCCTCCTGCAGTAACTAATGTACCAAATGCAATTCCTGCAACTGCATATAGTCCGGGAATAAATCTATTTCTAACTGCAGAAGCACCTATTGCTTGATCTCTATATGATTCTGATTCAAAGCTTACTCTATCTAATTCATAATTTTGTGCATTGTATGCTTGAACTACTGAAATTCCGCTAATTAAATTTTCAAGTATTGAATTGATATCTCCTGTTGATTCCCTTTGTTTACGATATTTTCTCTGTACTCTAGTTGAAAACCACCACACTAGTGGAAAAATCAATAGTAACGGCCCAAACAATACTGCAACTAATTTCCAAGACATTATGAACAAGATGACAAATGCAGTAAATGTAGTAATAACTAGTCTAATTATCGATGTTGAAGAATCTGAAATTACGTCCTCTAGCTGATTTACATCAGATGACAAAATTGTCATCAGTGCACCTGTTTGTCTTAGGTCATAGTAAGATACTTCCATTTTAACTAAATTTTTTGTTGCATCCATTCTCAAATCATGTTGAACTTTATATCCTAACGATTGCCAAGAATAATCGCTAATACCTTGGAAAAAAGCAAGCATTGTAAAACATGAAAATATCAAAACACCATAACCTAATTCCGGATTATTTGATATTACGTCTGTAAGAAAGCTCGGACCTGTTAAATTTCCACTTTGATAATAATCAACTGCCAAACCCATTGCAACAAATGGGATTAAATCAAATGCACGAGCAAAAGCATTAGTGCCAATCCCCAAAAAAGCTCTTCTCCAATAATTCTTAACGTAGGGAATTATTCTCCAAATTTTTTTGCCAAAAAGTTGTTTCTGCTCTTTAATTTCTCCGTCATTAGAGAATATGTCTTCGTCTTTCACGACCTCTGCTCAAGGAACTAGTTTACAATTCTTCTTCATTCAAGTAATAATCCAATCTCCAAAGGTTTGATTTGGCGGCAGGTAATGGAGCGACCAGTGGCAATAGTATGAAGTATAATCAACAAATGAGTTTGCAACCTAAAAAAGTGCTTATTATTGCACTTACATTAATACTAATTTTTCCAAGTTGGGCAATAGCGGCAAGCGGAAATTCTGATGAAGATATTAATTCTATTGAAACAAACGCAGATTTAAAATCACTAGCCCAAATGAATATTTTTCCGAACAATGATCTTTCTTCAGGTTGGAATTTAGGAAACCTAGATGACAATGAAAATATCATGTTACGTTTCCGTAATGCAGATCCTATTTCTCTCTCTCAATGGTCAACTCACTTTGGTGACCTTGTAGAGGGTTGGCATATTCTCCAACATTCAATGCCTGTTCCATCAGAATGGTTAGAGGAATTGAATAATGCGGGAATTGATTGTCATTCATACATACCAAATGGTGCATTTCATTGTTTAGTTTCTTCGAAGTCGATTCAAGAATTAGAAAGTTTAGAAGTTCAAGGAATTATGGTTTTTGATCCCACAGATAAAATCCATCCAATGATTGATGAATTACTAGCAAATGAGTTTGAAGATGGTTTTTATTTCGAGGGTAAAGGGGTTTTCACGACTGTGCTTTCTGGAGATTCTGTTCCGGAATTACAACTTGGTGATTCATTAATATTACTTTCTCATAGTAATAGATGGGCCACATTTTTAGCAGACGAATCAGGTATTTCTCAATTAGCAAATAATCCAGGAATCCAATGGATTGAGCCCAAATTTAAATTTTCCATACAAAATTCCATTGGAAGAGACATAATGGAGGTAGATTATGTTTCTCAAACTGCTGAAATGAGTATTTTAAACCCTACTTGGACCGGACTAACTGGTTCAGGTGTTCAAGTTACAGTAGCTGATTCAGGATTAGATTCAGGAACAAATGATATGACTATGCATCCTGACTTCCAAGGAAGAATCACTGCCATAGAATCATTACCAATTCCACAATGGTGGCTAGATGTTGGTTTACTTGATGCATCTGCATCACTAGATGATGGTGCTGCCGATAATTCAAATTGTTTCAACTGTGGAAACGGACATGGAACTCACGTTGCTGGTTCAGTGTTAGGTGACGGAACTTCATCAGGTGGTTCTATTGTAGGTGCTGCTCCTGCTGCAACTTTACATTTTCAAGCAACTGAACAATGGGCAGACTTCTCTGCTGCATCGGGCAATACAGATTATTATGGATTATATGGACTACCTGACGACCTAAATACCATGTTTGCTCAAGCATATGAAAATGGTTCAAGAGTTCATACAAATTCATGGGGAGCAAGTATAGCAGGACAATATGATGCTTCTGCACAACAAGCAGACAATGCAGCATATACATACAAAGACATGGTAATACTTTTTGCTGCATCAAATGATGGTGTGGACGTAAATAATGATGGAGAAGTAGATGAAGATTCTCTTGGTTCTCCTGGTACTGCAAAAAATGTAATTACAGTGGGGGCATCAGAAAATGATAGGGATGATTTGCCTTCAAATTCTGGTACTTGGCTTCCTGGATGTTGGGGCTGTGGTTCTGTAAGTTATGCTGAACCAATCAATTCAGATTTAACAGGAGGGGATCCAGAAGGTATGGCTGCATTCTCCAGTAGAGGACCTACAGATGACAATAGGCAAAAACCAGAAGTTAGTGCTCCAGGAACATGGATTCTTTCTACAAGAAGTCATGCAACTGCAGCAGATGGATGGTTGGAATATGATTCAGATCATGTATACATGGGAGGGACCAGTATGGCTACACCACTCACAGCTGGTTCAACAGCATTATTATTAGAACATCTAAATTCAAACTTAGGGGTTTCAAATCCTAGTTCTGCTCTAGTCACGTCATTATTCGTAGTAGGTGCTGATGACATGACTGGGCAATATGGTGATCCGAACAATGGAGCAGGAGAAGCCATTCCCAATTATCACGAAGGTTGGGGCAGAATTGATCTAGGAGGTTCAATAAATAGTTCATTTGTAGATGGAGAAACGGTTAATACTGGAGAATATAGAGAATTTTCATTTAATGTCCCTGCCTCATTATCTACATTGAAAGTAGCATTATCATATACTGATACAATGGGAGATCCTTCAGTTAGTGTACAACTCAATAATGATTTAGATATTGAATTATTCAAACCTGATGGGACTTCAGTTCCACTTGCAAATAATTTAGATACTACAAAGGGAATTACAATTAATTCTCCACAAACTGGAACCTGGGAAGTTCACATTACTGGAACTAATGTGCCAATTGGACCACAACCATTTGCAATTGCTGTAAATGTTGATTCCGGATTAACAAATTCCACCAACGACTTAGATGGAGATGGGGTTGATGATACTGCAATTGATGATTGTTTGGGTGTTTGGGGAAATTCCACCAATGATAGGCAAGGCTGTATTGATTCTGATGGCGATGGATATAGTGATCCTGATGGTGGTTGGACTGTAGCTCAAGGTGCTGACGCATTTATTGCTGATTCTACTCAATGGGCGGATTCTGATTTAGATGGATTTGGAAATAACCCTGCAGGAAATAACGCAGATGATTGCATAAGTAGTGCTGGAACCTCTACAAAAGATAGAACTGGATGTCCTGACCTTGATGGAGATGGATTTAGTAATCCTGATGGAATTTGGACAACTGGACATGGAGCAGATGCATGTATTGCAATTGCTGGTGATTCCACAGAAGATAGAGCTGGTTGTGTTGATTTTGATGGTGATGGATATAGTGATCCTGATGGTGTTTGGACTGTAGGTCATGGTGCTGATGAATTTATTGGTGACCCCGAACAATGGATAGATTCTGATGGTGATGGATATGGAGATAACCCTCCTCCATCAAACAATGGAGATAGTTGTCCAGGAATCTCGGGACCTAGTACCCAAGATAGAAACGGATGTACTGATTCTGATGGTGATGGTTATAGTGATCCGGATGGAAGTGTACAAGCCCATCCATTTGGAGTTGCAGACGCCTTTTGGAATGATGCTACACAGTGGAGAGATACTGATGGTGACGGATATGGAGATAATGCAGCAGGAAATAATCCTGATAGTTGTCCATTAATTTCAGGCACATCAACTCAAAATAATATTCTTGGTTGTCTTGATACAGATGGCGATGGTTATGATGATTCATCAGATCCAATACCAAATGATGGAACTCAATGGGAGGATTCTGATGGTGACGGGTATGGAGATAATGCAGCAGGAAATAATCCTGATTTATGGCCTGCAGATTCAAGCCAATGGATTGATTCTGATGGTGATAGTTTCGGGGACAATTCAAGTGGAACTAATGGAGATGCATTTCCAAATGATGGGACTCAATGGGAGGATTCTGATGGTGATGGATATGGAGATAATGCAGCAGGAAATAACGCAGATGATTGCCCTTCAGTAGCAGGAACATCCAATCAAAATGGTTATTTTGGATGCTTAGATACTGATGGTGATGGTTTTCAGGATTCTGATGATTATTTTCCTTATGAAAGTACTCAATGGGCAGATACTGATGGTGACGGATATGGAGATAATTCTAATGGCGTAAGTCCTGATCATTGCCCCAGTATTGCAGGGAATTCCTCCAAGAATTTCAAATGGGGTTGTCCTGATACAGATGGTGATGGATATGCAGATACAGACGATGCATTACCAGATTTAGCTGGGCAATGGCAAAATGCTGATGGAGACGGATATGGTGATGATCCTAATGGTCCTCAATATGATTCATGCCAATATGTTCCTGGAACTTCATGGATTGACAGGTACGGTTGTGTAGATTCTGATGGTGACGGGTATTCAGACTTAAATGATGATTTTCCTAATGATGTGTTAAAAAATATTGACAATGATAATGATGGTTTTGATGATTTAAGTGAAGATGCATGTGATGATCTTTTTGGAACTTCTTCAATAGATCGTAAAGGATGTCCAGATACAGATAATGATGGATATAGCGATGCTGACATATTTTATACGGTTGCAGATGGTGCTGATGCATTTCCTACTGATTTAACACAATGGAATGATACAGATGGTGATGGATATGGGGATAATGCAGCAGGAAATAACGCAGATGATTGTCCTAGTACTGCAGGAAACTCTTCAATTATACTTCTAGGTTGTATAGATTTAGATGGAGATGGGTATCCTGATACAGATGATGCTTTACCTCAGAATCCTACCCAATGGATTGATTCTGATGGAGACGGATATGGAGATAATCCCTTAGGAACTCAATATGATGAATGTATAGATTCTTTTGGGAATTCCTCAATAATTATATTTGGATGTCTAGATAGTGATAATGATGGTAGCCCAGACACAATTGATCCATTACCCAATGATTCTAGCCAATGGATTGATACAGATGGCGATGGATATGGAGATAACTATGCAGGTACTTCTCCAGATTCATGCCCTGATATTTTTGGAACCTCTTCAAGAGGTTTTGAATTAGGATGTTTGGATTCTGATGGTGATGGTTATTCAAACAACCTTGATGCTTTTCCAGATGTAAATTCACAATGGGAAGACACTGACAATGATAATTATGGAGATAATGATTCATTAGATGCAACATGGGTAGATTATTGGCCTCAAGATAATTCAAAAAACATCCCAACTGCTTCAATTACATGTACTTCCGAATCTACACAAATAATTGTAGAACCTTCTGGAGAAATAAATGGTTTTTGTTCAATAACTAATACAATGAATGAAGCCATTAGGATAATTGTGAATCTAGAACTTAATCCTGGTTTACAAGCCACACAAAAAACATGGTATTTAGAATTACAAGCAGCAGGTGCCGTAGATGCCACTAAAACAATTAATTTCAATATTAAAATTGGTGGAGAGGGAGAATGGAATACTACTTTTGAAATTCTTGCAACTGGATCAAATGAATTAATTTCATCAAATATCATTTCCTTTTCAGGATATGCATCAGAAAATGAAATTCCTGATGAATCTGTAGAGGATTTAAGTTTGGTTGAATCTGTTGTTGAAATGTTGGGTCCTGTAGCCCCTCACGTTACTCCTTTGAGTTTAGTTGGTGTTGCTGGAATATTTATTGTATTGCAGGCTGGAAAAATCTGGGTTTCAAAAAGAAGTCAAAGAAAAGTCAAAGAAGAATTCATCAAAAATAGAATTAAAGAAAGAACAAGGCCACCTTTACCTACTTTTGTAAATAATAGTCCACCCCCCTCAAGAATTAGGCGGGCAACCAATGTTGGTGAGTTGGATTTGGATGATAATTTACTTGATGATTTGGTATAGATGACCGAATCGGCTAAGAGGGTGACTCCCTAGCGAGAATTAATCGCGGATATGGTGAAGTGGTTATCACCTGAGGTTTCCAACCTCATGTCGTGGGTTCGATTCCCGCTATCCGCATCTGACAATACTTTTGCTGACCTATTTTGTTATATGCCAATGAAAAACAATACTCCTCATCTAACAGGATTATTTGATTTTTCAAATTCAAATATGTCTCCTTAAATTCAATGATTTTTTTATATTCTAAATCGTCATTAATAACCTTAATTTTAGTTGGTGAAATACTCATTCCTAATCTTAAAGCCTTTAAAATCGCTTCTTTTGCGGTCCAAAGTCTATTGATTTCACTATTACCGTTAACTTTGCATAGTGTTCTAAGATTGTTTTCTTCTTTTCCAATTGATAAAAATTCAAACAAGTTTTTAGATCTTTTTTCATTTAACTTTTCAATGTCCACCCCTACAGAATATTGTGATTTACATATTGCAACTATTACAAAATCACCTGATGTTGATATACTAAAATTTGGTAAGGATTTGCTATTGAATGTTCCTTCTATCCACTTAAAATAGGGTGCTCGATTCATATCTCTTGAAACTTCCAAAAAACTAACTTCTAATCTTGGAAAATATCGTAAAAGCATTTGATGTAATAAATATCTCCCTGCTGCATGTTCTTCTGCACGCTTTGCTGTCTTAAATTTACTAATTTCATCAAAGTTCACAAATTCAAGATTGCTAATATCTGGAATTTTGTCACCTAGTGAAGTTTTTCGTATTTTTAATGCATTAAATTTAATGTCAACCTCATTAAACTCCTGTAACTTTAATTCAATGATATTACCAAGAGGTGTCCACATATTTTAACGCTCCAAATCAAAACGCATAGACTCTTCTAAAGGAGCTAATGCTTTGAGTTGAATTCCTTCAATAATCATTACAATTGGCTTATTTGAATTATCTTCAACAATTACTGCATCATGAAGGCTTACCCCATCAGAAATATTTCTACACACTGTTCTAATCAATAAATTTGCATTGCTTTCTGGTTGACGTAATAATGAAGATGATTCTATTCCAATCGGAAGTGCTTGCATATCTGAACATTCCATAGTTACCATTCCTGCATTTTGGAATGCTGCTTCTATCAACATTGGGTATGATTCTAATTTAATTTCAACGTTTTCTGATTCTAATTTGAATTGTTCTTTGTTTGGCAATTGGTGTCTTTGTAATATTGCTCCATCTGCTCCAATATCTTCATCCACCTTTATTCCTTTAATTATTCCAGAATGGCATTGGAATCTTGGACCATGAAAGAATCTAGAATAAATAAAATTTGGACTGTGTATTGATTCTCCTGAATCCGGTAATCCTATCTTAGATTTTTTACTAGATTCATAGGTTTTAGAGAGCCGTACAGTCGCAACATGATGCTGTTTAGGTTGACCAAATACTTCACCCTCAGAATTAATTAAGTCTGATTCCATAGTACATTTTACTCCATTACCTTCTCTTTTTGCAATTACTCTTACTTTTTGTTTTGGTCTTGTTAGTTTCACAGGCAAACCAAAACTAACATCATTAAAACCCGCCACAAAACTATCAGGAATCAATAACCTTGAGCATTGAGAAAATAATTCTAAAGCCATTACACCAGGAAGATAGGGAACTCCATCGATTGAATGATCTTCTAAAAAGGGATATGTCTCAACATCAAATGTTGTTTCAACTGTAAGACTTTTACCTTCTTCAAAACTTGATAAGAAATCTATCAATGAAATTTTTCCTTGATCTTCAATAATAGAGGTGATTTTAGCTGGGATCAATAAAGGTGGTGCTCTTTTAACTTCTAATTCATCTAAAATACCGAGTTCGCCTGCTATTACAACTCGTCTTTTCCCATTGCGTAATAATTCATCAACAAATAATTGAACCCCTCTTTCAAGCCCTACTGTTTGTATTCCTGCTTGCTCAAATACTTTCTCAATAGATCCTTTGGTGGCCATTCCTACTTCTCTCCATCCAGTCCAAGCTATTGCGATACCTCTTGTCTTTCCAGTTGCATTTAATCGAGACATTTCGGCATCAAGAATACAATTTGCAGCAGAATAATCTGTTTGGCCTGCATTGCCAAATCTTCCTGCAATACTAGTAAAACAGCATGCAATTCTAAGATTCTTTGTCCCACTAATTTCTGCTGCCTGAACCAAATTTATCCATCCATCAGTTTTTATTGAAATTACCTGTTCAAATATTTCTGAATCTTTGTCTCCGAGCAATTTTGAATCCTCAATTCCTGCTCCATGAATAACACCAGTAATTGGTCCAAATTCTTGACCAATGTTTTTCCCTATTTTTGATAATGCCTTTGAATCTGTAACATCACAACTAAAATATTTGGCATAATTACCCGTTGAATTAATTGCATTAATTGTAAGTTGTATGTCTATTGAACGTGCGTATGGTTTCCAAGCTCTTTCCCATTCCACCATGTTTACAGTTCCTTTTTCTTCAATTAATTGTTCCCTTAAGTCTAATTTTCTTTCTTGAATTTTTTCTTCATCGTCATTAACCCATTCTAATGTTTCAGGGATTAATTCTGTTCTACCTAATAATGCAAATGTTGAATTTGAATCCCTACAAGATGCTGCCAAAGCAATGCAAGATGCAGCTGTAACTCCTGAACCTCCTCCTGAAACGATTATGACGTCATCAGAAGATAACTTCAAGCGTTCATCAATTAATGCTTCATCAAATAATACTAATTTCCATCTTCTTAAATCACGATCTAATCCTATCTCCACTAACTCATTTTTACAAAGTGATTCATTCACAATATGCTTTGCTAATTCTTTAGTATCTGAAATTAATTCGGGATGAATATCTAATGCTGTACAATTAAGATTAGAACGTTCCTTTGAATATGATTTTACAATGCCATGTGCGCCTGCTGCAACAGAGTTAAAATGTGATCCTCGATTTCCATGTCTTCCATCCATTGCTGTAACACTTACAATTATTCCAGATTCTACATTTGCAAAATCTGAATCTAATTCATGCAATAAATTGAATAAAGAATTTGTAGAAATAGTCGTTTGTTTCTGACTATTTTTCGAACTCCAATCTAAACCAGCAAGATCTAATGGGGCTAAATGAATTAATCCACCTAAATTTCCTATTGAATTCACATGTGTTGCAACTTCTAATAAATGACTATCTGAATTAGGGTTGATACGTATTAGAGATGTACCCGTTTTATCTTCAATTGAAAATTCTTTAGCTGAAGTATCTAAACTTAATAAAATTACTTTTGCGCCTTTTGATTCTAATTCTTCTGCAATAGATTCCCCTAAATTCCAATCCTCATCTGTAATTAAGATTGTACGCCCATTAACATCAATTGCATTATCTGTTAATGGATCTGCTTCCTCAACTTCAACTTGCCACCTTCGAACTTCACTATCATCAAACTCTTTTTCTTGAATTGATCGTTCTTTTTCAATAGGTTTGACTACTGAAATTTCTTTTTCAATTATTGTTTCGGGTTCTTCTGAAACCATTTCTATTCCATTAGACATTTTAGAGATATAGCCCGCTATATGATTCAATGTTGGATGTTCGGACAAAACAAATGATTCATCTATTGGAATATCAAACTTTGACCTTAAATCTCCCATCATTTCAGCTTGCTTAACAGAATCAACACCTAATTCCGCTTCTAAATCTTGATCAAAACCAATAAAGTCTTCAGGATATCCTGTATGCTCAACTACTACTTCCAATACTGCATTTTTAATATCACTACTAATGTTAATTTCTTCTGTAATAATTGTTTCTTCATTAGTTACAACATCCTCTTCAATTGGAAACTCTTCAACAAGTTTTTCTTCTGTAGAATAAGTTACTTTTTTGCCTCCCATTCCTGCAATATATGCCATCATATGGTTTAATGTAGGGTATTCTGACAAAACAAATTCTTCATCTATAGGTAATTCAAAATGAGATCTTAAATCAGCCATTATTTCTGCTTGCTTTACAGAATCAACGCCTAATTCTCCTTCTAAATCTTGATCAAATTCAATGAAGTCGGCTGGATATCCTGTATGTTCAACCACGGTTTCGAGTACCTTTTGACTAATTTCGTCATCAACTACAATCTTTTTAGTGGTCGTTTGTTTTACTTCTTTTACCTCTTCAATTAATTTTTGTTTTACAGGGGTTTTTGTCATTATTACTTCTGTTTTTTCAACATCAGAACTTGTTTCCAACTCTGCATCAAATTCTGCCACTTCCCACACATCTCCCTGTATTCCTCCAATAATATTTTCATCAGGGTTTTTCCAACCAACTAATTTCCTTTCAAATAATCGTAATTCAATCTTATCTCCAGTGATTTGTTCGGTCCAATTAAGTACTGATTTTTGTTTTATACGATTATTAGTTCTTGCAATCCTTTTGAATAATGTTAACGCCATTTGGCTTCCAAATCCTGCAGCATGACGTAAAGCGTATTCAATATCATACTCTCCTCCTTCAGATAATCTAAGTGTACCTAATTCAGGATCTGGTTCTTTGAAGTTAGCGATAGGAGGTAATTTTCCTATTGCAAGACCATGGATAATTACTGCATCTTCTATTCCAACTCCCATTGGATGTCCAGTAAATCCTTTTGTGTTTGTAATCACTAATTTTTCTGCTGAATTACCAAATGCCTTCCTTAAGGCACTAATTTCTGCAGCTGCCGAACCACCTCTTGGAGGGGTTGCAGGTTCATGAGACATGAATGTGGTTTTAGGGGCTATTTCATGCCTATCTATATTCCAAATATTTTCCATTTTTGTAATAAATTTATCAAATGATTCTGAGACATGTTCAACATCTAATCTCGTTGGATGAAATGCTGAATTACCAATATGTGAACCTAATAATTCACAATATGGAGTAACTCCACGCTCTCTTGATGCGCTTTCTTTTTCAATTACGAAAGCAGCACCACCCATGCCAAGTAACATTCCATTTCTTCGTACATCGAATGGGAGACTGACTTCTTCTACAATATTCCCAATAGAATGTGCACCAGCACCTGCAAAGCCAGCACCAATCCACTCTAGCAATACATCACTAGTTGTATCATCTGCACTAACAATAATCACCCTTGATGCCCTACCAGTAGTAATCCAATCTTCTGCTATTGAAAATGCAGCAGGAGTGGATGCACAAGCATTGTTAATTGCTGTGTTTGGTCCTTTTGCACCAATCCATTGTGCAAATTGACTATGTCCCATGGATAAAATCTGTAACAAAAACTTTCTATCAAATGTACCATTTTCATCAGCACCATTATTTGCTGCATGTTTCAATAATTCCTCATAACCTGGGAAAACTGATGCAAAAATAACACCTGTAGATTCTTGTTCTGATTCAGGCAATTTCCAACCTCTTACAAGTCTCTTACCATTGCTACTCACTTGTTCATTCGCAACTAAAGGTAAACCTGCATCACGTAATGCTTCTAATCCTGATGCAAATGCTAATTTTGTAGTGATATCCATGGCTGATGTAATTTTGGGATCTATTCCATACTGTTCTGCAAGATTAAAATAACCTCCTCTCCCTGCAAGTTGGGGGATCATGTCAAACGTTTCACACGGTACTAATTCGGAATTACCACTACTATCTTTAACTATTCTAACTAAATTTTTATCTAGTAAGCGTTGCTTATATTCATCAGGTAATTCAGAAATAAAATTCTCCCCTGAAATTATCCTTTCAAATGTATTAGATTCAAAAACCTGATCTAAACCAGGTAACCCTAAACTAATTCCACTAACTGTATAAGGGTCTGCTTTTCTATTGTTTTCAGCATGATTTTGTGAATTAATTACAACATGTTTTTCTGATTTTAATTTTTTAATTATAACTGCAGAATCTGGTAATTTATCAATACAATCTACCAGTTCTGAAATGGTTGAAGCATTGTTTGGTTGTTGTTTACATACTGCTTGACTTGTAATTTTTTGTTTGAGTTTATTCACGGACTCAACAGTCATTTTCAAATCATCAATTAAATTTACATTTCCTTTACAAACAGAGCTAGGATATCCACTAAATTCTGAACAAATACTTGCCACCCAATCTTCAACGGGTAGTTTAGTTAGTACTTCCTGAGATTTTATTTCTACTCGTTCTTTTACATCTAATGGTGTTGTTATTTCTAACGCGGGCTTCTCTATTTTTCTTGACGCTTCAATGGGCCCTGCTCTGAAAGCAGAAGTATGAATCACATCATCTAAATTTGGAAATTCAATATTTTGACCTAGAATTGCTAATTGTCCAAGAGAACAAAGGAATGAACGAATCCCTCCTTGTTTAGGATGATTTGTCATTATTGAACTATGATTATTTTCTACTAATATTTGACCACAAAACATTGTTAATGCTCTTTTAGGGCCAACTTCAACAAAAATTGTTGCACCATCTTCATACATATTTTCTATTTGCCTTGTCCATTCAACTGGAGAAGACATCTGAGGTGCTAATTGTGGGAGTATTGTTTCTTTAATTGTAAATCCTTCTTCACATTTAGAAGGATAATATTCACCATCATAATTTGAAGTAATTGGTATTCTAGGTAAATTAATTTCCAAGTTTTCTAAGAATTTTTTCAACGGTTCATTGGCTGGAGCAACAATACGAGTATGGAATGCATGACTAGTTGGAAGAATTACACAATTAATTCCTAATTCCTCAAATTTTTCTATTGCACTAGTTACTCCTTCTGTTTCACCAGCAATTACTGTCATTAATGGTGAATTTTTATTTGCTGGAATAACATATCCCTCTAAATCGTACAAAATATCTTCAATTTTTTCATAAGGTGCTGTAATACTTGCCATTAATCCTTTATCTGGAACGTCTACACTTCCCATTTCAGTTCCTCTTGCTGCTGCTGCCCTTAATGCATCATGAAATTGTAAAATTCCTGAAACCATTAATGCAGCATATTCTCCAAGACTATGCCCAGCAACCATATCCGGAATTTGTCCATGTTGCTCAAGTAATCTATTCAATGCTAAATCTGCTGTCAACATGGCTGGTTGAGTATATTCTGTTTGTTTCAGTTTTAGTTCTGCATCCTTTTGTTCTTCCTTACTTAAATTTGATCTCAAAACAAAATCAGATAATTTTTGCCCATCCAATATTTCTACCATGGTTTTATCTGCTTCTTTCCATGTGTCTCCAATGATTCCATATCTTAAGGATAAATCTTGAGTCATCCCCACATATTGAGAACCTTGTCCAGGGAATAAATGTGCGATTTTATCTTCTTCAGAAATTTCTTTTGAAGTAATGAATATATCTTGACTAGCAAGGAATCCCCACTTACCTTCATCTTCAATATTTTCAAATGCTAAATCTAACTTTTT
>Ga0066862_10000272_pt1 | contig 20544 bp, 18 predicted proteins | sample ETN02SmetaG_FD_66431 | JGI IMG/M metagenome (GOLD analysis project Ga0066862, IMG submission 66431) | Marine microbial and viral communities from oxygen minimum zone, Eastern Pacific Ocean - ETNP2014F10-02SV255 | ecosystem: Environmental > Aquatic > Marine > Oceanic ... | reverse complement strand
ATCGCATCTCTATCATCTTCATCGATATCGTCGCATACTGAAATCAGTTGAATGACGAGGTCACCCAACCTGAGCATGGTCGGAATCGCCATAGCGGAAGCACATCCCAGTTGATACTTGAATCCCCCCTTTGTAATGATTATTTGATTGAGCTTCGATGAGCAATAGGCAAAGAGTTTGCAATTGCTACAATACTTCCTGCTGCTAAATCGATTTCAGATTGATGTGTATGCCTGAGATGTATGCGAAGTAAATCCCGATAAATTATGTAGAAATTTAGTAATGGAATAAGATACAATAATTTTCTAATTGAACGAGCATCCCAATCTTTAGAATCCATGGAATCTCCATTTTCACGTACAATTGCCAACCCCATCATTCGTTGTCCTAATGATCTAGAAAATAGTAGACCAGTATATCTCCAGTAAAGGAAATGAGAAAGAAGAATCGCAACCCACCATGCCATAGAATGATGAAAATCGGGTGAAGTTAGAATCCCTAAATCCCATGCTAGCATGACTCTAAATTGTCCTTCAAATCGACCCCCTAGAATTGAAAGAATACTCATTACAAAAATGACATCTAAAATGAATCCAGATATTCTTTTGTAGATTGGAGCTAAGATTGTTCCATCAGGTATTTTCCAATGTTCGTGCTCTACCGAAACGATGTGTTTTGCTAGATTAGTCCCTTGATTATGCGTAGAAATCGGCCTGTCCATTATCATCCCTCTTACATTTGCAATAAGTGCCATCCAATGAGGTTTTTTTCTTCTACCCAAGTAAGCCAGAAATCCCAATCTCTTTGATTTCGTAATGTTTTGGGATCACCAATCACGATTAAACCTCTTTTCGCTCTTGTTAATGCAACATTTAGTCTTCTTGAATCATCCAAGAATCCTACATCTCCATCCGGATTTGAACGCACAGCCGACAAAACAATCACTTCCTTTTCTCTTCCTTGATAACCATCAACAGAACGAACTTCAATTCCATTCCATCTTCCATCATTCTCCATTCCACCCGATGATTCCATTAAATCATTAATTGCTCTAACTTGTCCATTATAAGGAGTAATTATGCCAATATCTGTTGCTGAAATATCTCCTCCTCCCAACAATGAATCTACCATCTGAAGAACCCAACCTGCTTCTGCGGGGTTTGCTCTCGAATGCCCGTCTGCAGATACTACTTCACCACCTTCTACAGGTAGGAATGCAATCGGGTTATCAAAGTCAGGCCAAATTATTCCATTAGGTGCAAGCCTCATTTCGTTTGAAACCGCATTTTTTAGCAATCCTTCGTATGATTGACGAGAGGGAAATTCAGCTATACAGGGGTGCATGCGATATTGTTCTAACAACATTGTTGAATTTACACCCAATTCAATTAATCGCTCAAATAGAGATTTTTTCAAACCCATTTGTTCGGCACGTGTTGAGATAACCGTTGGAGGTAGTTGCCTATGGTCTCCAACTAATACTAATTGTCTACAACCTCGAACTATGGGTACCAATGTTGCAGGTTCTGTAGCTTGGGTCGCTTCATCAATTAGCACTCTAGGAAATCTCCTACCGTCTAGAAGAATATGTCCTGACCCAATACAGGTTGCGCAAATGACATCAGCATTATCTAAGATATCATCTTTCATTTGTTGCTCTATTCTTCTGGCATCATTCCAGCCTCTTTTCAAATCTCGATGCGCTAATCCCTTGTCCTTTCCTTTCATGCCTGGTATCCTGCGCGCTAGATCTTCATTTAAGTCCAAGATCACATCAAGATCCTTGCGCAGACGATGATTTTCCATTCTTGCATCGATCGTAGCTTCTCGTAGGGATTCTCTAACTTTGAATGGTTGCCCTAATCTTACTGCGTTAATCCCTATAGATAGAAGACCTTCCAAGATATTGTCTACTGCAACATTTGATTCTGCTACTGCAAGAATAGGTGCACTACTGTTTTTCACCCAACCTTGTAATATCCGTACTGCGGTGTAGGTCTTTCCCGTTCCAGGGGGTCCTTGAATTAATGATAGTCGATGTGTCATAGCATTTGTGACTGCATTATTTTGAATTTCATTTAATTGATTAGAGTCATATGATACATTTTTTCTTATTCCTTTGATTCCATGAGATGTTTCTCCAGCATCTTGAATGTCTCGAACCTGACCTAATAGAAGAGAGGTTAAATCAGTCGAATTTTCGTCCGATAGGAAAGAGTTCAATGCGTCTCTCATTCTATCGTGGGCAATCCGATTAGCCCCTCTATCTAATCTCCAATATCCTTGACGATGACCTTTTGGTAATTCAGCCATAGCCAATCGAATCGAATTTCTAGAACGACTTGCCACAACCGCCTCAATTACATCCTTTCCCAAAGGATCTGAACGACTGAGTAATACGATGTCTCCATGTTTGAATCTATGAGAGGGAAGTGCCCCTTTTCCTTCTAATGTTAGGCGAAGCAATCGTTGACCATACATCCATCCTGCAGAACGTGCCTTTAGTTGGAATAGGCTAACTCCATGAGCCAATAATCGTTGCTTATTCCATGTTCTCAATCGACTTTCAACTTGGGCCATTTCGTCTTCTAATTCAACATATATTGCTTCAATAAAGTTGGCATGATAATTTTGACTTTTCCGGACCTCGGTTCTAATTTCATCATCTGAATTAGAAGTATCGATTCGACGAATTCGATTTCTCTCCCCCGCCATGTTAGTATGCTGATGCCCGAGACTTATGACCCTCCCGAAATCATATTTGTTGTTTTGATATCTTTTTTTTTACCCAACATGGACAGGGAGGACTTATGCTAGTTACATTACACGACGAAGTTGCTAGGGGGTGAATTTGGTGTTCCGTAAGAAGAAAAATGAGGGCAACGAGAATACATGTCCCTTGTGCAGTCTAGTGAATCCATTGGATGCCGAATCGTGCAGTCGTTGTTACTACGATTTCACAGTCAGCGTTCATCAACAATCTCGAAAATCAGACGATGCAGTGGTGGGGAGTTTGTTGGATGAGTTAACTTCAGGAATAGAGGATGATCATCAAGACGAAGCAGACGTGGATTGGACAAATCACTCATTTGATATGTCTGATTTTTCTGTAGATGTAGAAGAATATGATGATTCAGATGATGTTGTAATATCCCATTCTACTGGCTTTGCTCGACAATTAGTATCAAATGACGAAATCAAGAATGATATTTCAGAGGATGAATTTGAACTATCTTCCGAAGATGCCCCTTCTTCTGTTGAGAAATTTATTGTCCCAGATGCTGCTGATGCTGATGATTTATCAATACCTGAACCAACAAAAGTCAAACTAATCGATCCAGTTTCCTCAACTGGACATGAGATGGATTCTGATTTGATGAATGATGATTGGTCGGTTTCTGATTCAGCACCAATTTTAGTTTCAGAAGATCAAGGTATTTCTCCACCCCCAGTTATTGTTCCAGCCCCCCAATCTACTGAATCAGTATTGCCTCCAATGCCAAATATGCCACAACATCAACCAGAACCAATTCCTGTATTACCTCAACCAATTCCTACATCTCCTGTCTCTGCTCCCCCTGCAGCAGTTTTTGAAAACACATCTCCTGCTCCTCAATCTTCACCATCAATGCCTATGATGCCATCATTGCCAGGCGATACAAAACCAAACCCAATTCCAACAATTGAACCGATTTCAGCAGTTGACACAAATATTTGGCCTTGGAATCAAGGAGAGCCATGGGATGATAGAATTCTAGCTTCTAGAATTAAGGAGGCCATGGAAGCAGCAAAATCTGACAGAAAGGAAGAGGCTGAAAAGATATTAGATGAAATTGGTCCACATCTTTCAGATCGTTATCGTCTGATGTTATATGTTGGAGCATTGTTGAAAAATCTAGGAAGGAATGAGGCATTACAATCCATGTTAGAAGCGGCAAGAAATTCAAAGTCAGAAGATACGCATGTTCAAGCTGCATTGAAGCAGTTGGGTTGAATCGATGTGCCTCTTTCGACAACTGTGGATAGCACCCAATCTGAGTACATCTTGGAATCAGGAATCAAACTGACTCCACTTTGTGTAGATCATGTTATGCCACTTTTTTCGGCATTTTCTTCGGATGAATCATCTGTTAGAGTAGCAATGCCATGGTTGAATTCTAATCAACCGATGAAAACTCAAATTGCATCATTTGTGATTGATGTTCTTTCTGGTCCAAATTCTGATGCGTATCATCATTGGGTGCTAATTGAACCGGAAACAAAATCCATTTTGGGAATTATTGGTTTTGATGTAGTTCGATTTCGAACATTGGAGAGAAGACGTTTGAGTAGAGGCATTCATTGGAATCTAGGTTATTGGATTGCTCCTAACTACCGCCGTCTAGGTTTAGCATCCGAATCTATTGATAAAATGATGAAAGTTGCTTCTGAATGCAAAGTTGATGTGGTTCAACTTGCAGCAAACCCTCAGAATATTGGAGGTATTACTACCATACGTTCTGCAATTGAAAGACACGGAGGCATCTCTTCTGAATTTGGTGTGGAAATGATAGAGGAGAATGATGGGGAGGCGATTCAATATGAGGCATATTGGATAATAATAGGTGAATGAAATGACCAATCTTCATTGGTTTTCTATTGATTCAGACGATTTACACCATCATCCTTCAATCTCTGGACATCCTTCTCGTTCATCTGAATCTTCTTGGTGTTTGGAAATAGAACCACGGCCAATGAGTAATACACTAGCAACTTCCTTTGAATCCTTACAAAAATGGTGGATTTCTAGGCCTGAAGATGATCGTTTGACGATTTTTATTATTGGCGAACAGGTCGCAGATCCCCGATTTGTAAATGCAATACAGAGTCTTATTTCTTCTAGGGCTGGACTTACAATTGGGATTCATGGATTGAATCACATCTGTTGGTCTGCTTGGGGAAAATGTTCTGAAGAATTTAGTAAAGCAATCAAACAGTCGATTAGTGCAGTAGAGGAGGTTGCAGGAGAATCATTTCGACCATGGTTTCGTGCTCCTGGAGGGTACATTGCTCCTTGGATGGCCTCAATATTAAGTGAAAATGGAATCATTCTAGATTCATCAATAAATTCTGTAAGAATGTTAAGGAGCAAAACAGGTCGTGATGAATCAGGACGAATACATGGGTGGAAACAGACCTTGGATGCAATTGAGCAGGAGGGGATAGTTGAACGAGAATGGCTAACTTCCAAAGGAATTCCAATCAATGGCCCGGCGCTTCGCATACCCGTTCTTCGAATTTATTCAAGATGGATTTGGAAGAGAACATTATCCGAATCTAGATGTGCGACTGAAAAGGAACTTGAAGACCCATCATCTTCAATTTCATCACTATATTGGCATGTATTGGATCATAGCCGAAATTCAGGACGATGGACTCCTCCGATAGTTTGAACCATCATTCATTTGGTGGCTGTAAAATAGAAAATACTGCGAAAGCGGCCCATATAGCCCCAAGAACGGCGAATGGCCATTCTCCTGTGACATAAGCCCTGAGAGTTAGAAGCCCCTCTCCTACAGCCATGAGAACCAGATATGTCATTGAACGACTGGAAAGCACCCCTCTAGTCTCAGTGATAAATGCAATTAGAACCATTGCCATACCAATGTATGCCCCAATCATGGTAGCGTCCATTAGGGCCACTATTCCTCTGGAATTTCTCGTTCAATTCCAGCCATATCTTGAAGACGATTCCAAAAAGACAACCGATCTTTTTCGGCTATTAGGATTGTTTCTGATGGTTCTCCATCTTTATCAAATTGCTTTCTGAACCGTCCTTCTGAACGAGCAAAATCTCTGAACTTTACTTCATTACGTTCCCCATTTTCATCTTTCATTTTATGCCAGTCTTTTTGGAGACTAGGGTTCCCTCTTAGATCCCACCGATCTTGGAAACGAGGCCCCTTCTTAGGATCATAAACGAAAATCGGCCATGCCCGTGTTCTGAGAGCAAATGCGGCTTGCTTAAATGCAGCATTATCTGCAACTCCATGTTCAGGTTGACATGTGGTATATACGGAAACTACAGCAGGACCCGGATGTTCATTCGCTTCTCGAATGGCACGATAGAAATGATTTGGTAGACTTGTAACTGTTTGAGCCACATACACGTTGGGATGCATTGCTGCAATTGCCCCGAGTTCTTTCCTAAATTCTTGCTTCCCTGGAACAGCAGTTCCATGTGCATAGAATTTTGCATCCTGCCCTGTGAATGTTGCCGTTGAAGCCTGCCCTCCTGTATTTGAGTACACTTGTGTGTCCAATACTAGGACTTTGATATCCATCCCAGAAGCGAACATTCGAGACAATGCACCAAAGCCGATGTCATACATTGCCCCATCTCCACCGATTACCCAGAGTCGTTTATCTTGCCAACCGATTTGATCCCATCGCGCTCGAACACCCATAGCGTCAGTTGGTCCATTTTCAAATAGGGAATTAGTCCAAGGAACACTCCATGGATTGTAAGGGAATGTACTCCCATATACTGTCGAGCATCCCGTTGAGTTGACTACACCTACATTTTCAGCTCCATGGTCATATCCAAGAATAGCGGAAAGCATCCTTAGAGCAGTTGCTTCACCACAACCAGCACACGAACCAGCACCTCCAACGTAGAGTAGGCTTTTGTCTGCCAGCATTATATCCATAACAGATTTTTCATTGATGAATTGTGGGTCAGTGTCTCCCATGCTTTGGAAAAATTCCCAAAGTCGTTGATGCTCATTCATTCCGATTTTTTCTTTAGAAACCATTGCAAGTGCATTCTTATCACCACAAACATCCACACACTCGGCACATCCTTTGCATTTACTTGGGTCGATGAAGATACCGAAACGTCCTGGTTCAAGATCTTTCTTTTGTCGATTACCCCAATATTTCTTGACTCGTGGCCAAAGTCCTTCCATTTCCGCTGCATCTGCATCTGATAGTTCTTCAAGCCCATCTTGTAGAGTCTCTTCTGAAACAACCTTTCCAAGAATTGCTGTATCTGGGCACATTGTCACGCAGTCCATACACCCAACGCATGCATCAGCTACGAATTCTGGAATCTCATCAGCGATATAGGAGAAATCACGGTGAACGCCGCTACCGGCGGCAATGATTGAACGAGCGTGAGCGGGGTCAGCAGGTAGACTGGAGGGGGCATGTCCAGCGTTGTATGCCCCAATAATCCGTTCTTCAAAATCCTGAATACTGAAGAAATCCTCATCATGAGCGGTTTTTTGCCGTGCTGGTTTTCCAGTTGTCATGCATTCACCTCCATTTTTGCAATTACCTCTGAACTTATCTCATTCACTTCAGTAAAACCACGTTTGACACATGTGAGATTATCCTGTACTACTTGTTCCCCTCTTCGGCCGAAGTATTTACGCAGGCTCTTTTCAATTGACCCATACAGTTCATCTTCGGAAGTGTTCTCTGCGAATGGTGTGCTTCGTAGGAATATTCCGAGGAGAACAATCCCTTGCATACGTACAATAAGATCCTCTGAGCTGCTAACTTCACGTGCAATTTTAGCAGTATCAATCCACAGAATTCGAATCCTCCGCGATTTAATTTGTTCTTTAGCCCAATCTGGTAGATTATCCCAGACCTCTTCATCTGAATCCTCATTTGTCTGGAGGAAAATCGTCCCCCCATCTCTAACACCTTTTAGTGGATTTCCTGTGTTGAAGGCATTCTTATCTTGTACTGCGATGAAATCAAGAATGTCGAGTTCATGATGAATTCGAATACGCTCATCAGCGATAGTAAGATAGAAATTGGTTGGCAACCCCTTCTTTTCAGACCCATATTTTGGATATGCTTGTACAGTTTTACCAAATAAATCAGCAGAAACAGTTGCAATAATTTTGTTTGTTGTAACACTCCCAAAACCACCAACACTATGCCCCCTCATACTGAAAGCCCCTTCTGGTCTTCCATCTAGATCAGATGCAGGTTCAAGTGCAGTAGAATGTTCTATTCCAAGGGTGAAATATCTCGGGGGAGCATCAGAATCAAGTAAATCGAAAACAGCTGCGATGTCTCCACTGGTCACATCACGACTTCCAAGACCATAGGAACCTGTGTGGACTTTAGGCATCCCATCTAATTCTGGATATCCAGGGCGACCTTGAATCGCATCAGCTAGAGATGCTTTAATTTCAGTAGTAAGTGGATTTGATTGCGCCATAGGATCATCCATCCTTTCTAGGACAGCAACTGATTTGCATCCTCCTATCGCTGCAGCAATTTCAGCACCAGGAAATGGCCGGAAGCAAGTAATGTGGACGCATCCAACTTTTCTTCCATCAGCTCGTAGTTTGTCGATTACAGTAGTTACTGTTTCAATCATCGAACCAATACCAATAATCGCAATTTCAGCATCTTCCATCTGATAACAATCAATGAGCCCATAATTTCGGCCAGTAAGTTCCGAGAAGTCTTCCATTGATGCCATCAATGCAGGTTTGACGGTATCAGTGAAATGCCGTTGTGCGATTTTCCCTTTCATATACGCATCTTGATTCTGAACAACCCCCGTCATTACTGGATGATAAGGGTCCATTAGATTCCGTAATTTTTCTGAAGGGTCTCCAACGAATTGCTTCATTAATTCAGGTTCACATAGGCAAACATTCTCTATCGTATGTGTAGTTAGAAAACCATCTTGCACATTGAAAAATGGAGTATCCGAATCTTCTGCGGCTCTTCTTGAGATTAAAGCCAAATCTCCAGCTTCTTGTGCATTTCGAGCGAAAACGATACCCCATCCAACATCTGAAACTCCCATGATATCATCATGCCCAGCATGGACGTTGAGTGATTGACTGGTCATGGCACGTGCCCCAATATGAAACACAACTGGAAGCCTCTTCCCGCTGATTACATAGAGTACTTCTTTCATCAGTATGAGGCCTTGACCAGAGGTGAAATTAGTCACTCTTCCTCCGGCTAGAGCGTATCCTTCTGCCGCTGAAGCACTAGAGTGTTCAGATTCAGGTTCTAGAAAAATTAACGGAGTATCCCAAAGATTCTTTTTTCCGTTAGCAACAGCTATTCCATAACCAACTCCCATTGTTGTTGAAGAAGTAATAGGGTAGGCACAAGACCCCTCAGTAATATTGGTCTCAATGTGGACGATATGTCCTGCTCCATCTGTTGTTGCAGGAATGCCAGGAAATTTCACATCAGTCACTCAATCACCTTCTATCCAATCTAAGGGGAATAGCGGTTACATTTAGGGATTTGTGAGTCGAAAATTACTCGTACGTTTATTCGCAAGTATTTTGGAGGTCTTTTCCCAGCCGCGGTTATGCCAGTTACAGCTGATATCGAAAACATGATTGGAATGTTGAATGAATGTCTTGCGGATGCCGCTAAGCATGACCGTGGAACGGATGCTGCAAGTCGTAGATTGAGGAAGTCACTTTCAGATTTAGCCAAGGAATGCAAGTCTGTCCGTGCAAAGATTCAGAATGAACGCAACTGATTATCGATAACCCCAATATATCCCAATCCTTCGATAGGGTATGGGTGAAGGCAAACGTCGTTTCAGGTTGCTATCTTTTGGTAGTTATGCTTTGAAAGGCGCCAGACGCCTCAAGTCATTGTCCACAAAGGAGCAGCGTGCTGAAATTATCAAGGTTGCAAAGGATCCAGAAGCATGGGGTGAATCTCTAACGGATGGTTGGGATTTAGTCAAAGATGAATCATTGGATTTGAAAGATGCCTTTTTCACGATTTGGAAAATACAACTCGGAAGAAGAACCTCCAGGAAAGAACGGCGAAATGCCGCGAATAAGTTTGCTTTGGCAGGAGTTTTCATTCCACCATTGCGAGTTTTTAGTATTCCAGGTTCAGAGATGATTTTGGGTGTCGTAGCATTTGTGATGCCATTCCAAATAATCCCTGATCGTTTTCTTCATCCTTCAATGCGTTCAACAACTGATGAGAAACCACCAAAACCATCTAAACGGCGAATGAAATGGTTCCAAAAAGAGCGCAAAACATTGTTAGAATCAGTAGAAGATCACGATTGAATCAGATTTTCCATATTGCTTTTTGTAGTGTAAATCTTCCATTCTCCTCCTCCATTCATGAAATCTGCTTGGCCACTAATGTAACCCCAATCATCAGGCGGTTGTTCCCATTCAATTCCGGGAGAAATTACAACCCATTGTACAGAAGATAAATCCCCTCTATTCTCCCATTTTTCTCCAGAGAATAGTTCCAACGTCCATTGTGAATTGGGCGCACGCCAATGACCCATGATTTCTTTTTCATTCACATTCTCAATATGAGTGTGGAATGTATAGAGATAGTGCATTCCGAGAGTTTCCTCGTGGACAAACAAAAAATCATCTCCAATTCCCATATTTTCAGATAATATTTCAGCAGCATCATCTGTCCACATAGTTTGTCCATGGATTGTTGTGAGCAACGATAGAGGGATAATTAGGCAGATTCCTATTACCATGGATTTGAATCGTATTCCTGGGATAAATGGAGTATATGATTTCGTATCAATTTGTTGGATTCGAAATAATAGGAGGAAGCAGGGGACCATCAGCATTGAGATGTACCTGCCATTATTCCCCATAGTCCACATTATCCACGGCCAATCCGAATTCCATAATTCAGATTCGTATGTCCATAAAGCTGCAATATAGAATGTGATTGCCGTGCTTAGAGTTGAGATTAGCCCAACTAATCCAGATATTGAATGACTTTCAATGGTCCTTAATTTTCGTACCTTGTCTCCGATAAATGGCCACAAAATCATTCCAAATACCCCATAAATCAACAATGCATCTATCGATGCTATCAGGAAGGCACTTACGTAACGAATAGGCTGATCACCTACAGCAGAAAAAGTTCCGTTATCGGATATAATTCCTACAAGGAGTAACACGCTCAAAGTCCCTCCAATCCCAATTTTCACAGAAAATAATGGAGAACGAGTAAATCGCCATAATCGTTCGAATCTATCTGCTGAATGCCATAATAAAACGAGAATAAATACAATCACTGAATACATTGGATTGATACCTTTCACAAATAGAATCGCACCCATTGAAAATCCAGATAATCCCGCTGACGCAATTATTCCTTTCCAACATGGCCATCTCTCGAATAGTAGAAGCCCAATCATCAGAAGAATAGTGAATATTGCGACAATCGCTTCGGGAAATGCCCGTCCAGTAGCGAAAATGAATGTTGGATGTATTGCAACAATTGCTGCTACCGCAATCCCTTGGTTGAGTGCTCCTTCAATTTTGAATAGAATAATTGTGCTGATTAGAAGAAGAATCATGAATGCAAGTCCTAAAACATGAACTTCATTTATTGTGTCTGGAAGAAAACGATGCCATCCAATATTTACAGATGGAGAATAATCCGGGTCATTTGCCATTGGATCCAACGGACGAGTATGCCCCCAAGGGAGGTTCGCCTCTCCTGTTTCGGAGAATTCCACATTCCTCGACATGTGAACATGAGTATCTAGGCCTAGATTACTAGTAAATGAGACAAAGATATTCAAAAGAAGTCCAAAAATCAGCAATAGAACCCAATTTTTCCTCTTCAATGATTCATTATTGGCAAGGTTGAGTCCGTCCTCCATAGGAGTGCAGATGCAATCCTTGGAATGAGTCTTCTCCAATTAGAAGTCAAAGAGAGTGGGCTTTGATTCAGATCTCAATCGACCCACTGATGCTAGGCGTTCAAGTGCCCGCAATGTTCTGTTTTCCGAAAATCCCCTCTCCTTTTGGACAAAATCTCGAATCCGTTCTTCTACTGCTCTTGTGTGCTCAGGTAATTCAGAATCATGGTTAATTGGATGATTAAGAAAAAGCTCTCTGATTTCTTCGATATTTTCTGGAACCTCAATTCCTTTGTGTTCTGCAACCTTTTCTAGAGTTTCATGTGTTTTGATTAATTTCAATCCAGTTTTTGGACCTACTCCTTTGAATCCAGGATGAAAATCAGTACCTATCATAATTCCAAGATCTACTAGTTGCTCATGAGTAATCCCGTGCTTATCCAATAAATCAGCAAGTACGATTCGTTCGGCTGAAAGAGTCCTCCCAAATCTCTTAGTTCCATGAGACATTAGATTTCGAATCATAACCGGTGCACCAAATAGTAGAGCATCCCAATCCTGAGTAGCCACTGCATGAAGTTCACCATTTCTTGCACGAACTGCTGCTGCACCTTCTGCTTCCATTGGTGCTTCAATCCAAGTCACGCCCAATACATCAAACAAATCCTTTGTTTCTTGCACCATTTCAGGAGTATATTCTGCAATTTGTGGGCCCATTTTTTTTGCAGACTTCATGTCTCCAGATTCCATTGCCGCATCCCATTTTATTCTAGCCGCATCTTTTCTTGCCCTTCTTTCATTTAGAGTACCTCTCTTCAATGCATGAGGTCTACCATCAAAAACAAAAATAGGGTCAATTCCTGAAGAAATCAAAATTGTTGCTCTATCTAAAAATCCCATTAGATGTGCTACAGGCCTTGATTGTGAATCTGAAAGAGGGCGCCCATCTTCTCCCGTCATCGCAGTAATGAATTGATATGCTGAGAGAAAAACATCTACTGCTATCTTTTCTCCTGATAATTCAGATAATTCGATAGATTCCGCATTAGCGAGATCACGTAGATTACAACCCATATCTCACCTTAGAAATCGAGGTCTTCTAAATCGTCTAAATCATCCATGTCTTCATCGAAGTATTCGTCATCTTCAGAAATCGAACTTCGCTTCTTTTTCGAGAAAACCGTGAATGCTCCAAATCCTAGACATCCTAATGCCGGAATCAAACCGAAAAGAGGTACGGTTTTCCAACTAACTGGAGTCCCACATAGAACCGTATCAGTCCAGATAATTGATTGACGAGGGCTTCCATCTGTTAATGTGACATTTCTATTATTGATTGGGCGAACGTTTCCATCAGCGTCAGTTCCAAGTTCAATTCTCATCATGACTCCTCCACTTTGACTCAAATCGTATACTCCACAATGATCGAATTCTTCCATCACAATGATTTGAGTTGTATTCCCGTCCGTTTCACAATCTGTTCCATCAGTGAATTGAATTATACTTGAGAAATACAATTGAATTGCTTCTCTACCAGCCACTGTGGTTGTTTCTGGATTCCCTAATAGTTCATCGTGTTCTTGAAAACCTAATCCCCAAACAATTGCAGCCCTCCCCCCAATGTTCATCGTTTTTGAATAGATAGTGTCTCCATTGAAGGGCACCCAAATTTTGAATTCGTCACCAGTAGAAAACTCAGTCAAGAAACTCCCTTGTGATGCTTCGAGTGCAGCGAATTCATCGACAGTATATACCATTGGGTCCATTTCCACATTTGCATTTTCTGCCATATCCATATATGATGCCAAAGGAGCAATTACTGCAGTTCCCATTAATGAGAATGCAGCGATAATTGCTCCAGCAGTTATGAATGGCATTCCTGGTGTGAAAACAACTCCACAAATAGCTCCTGCAAGAAGAATTATTCCTAAGAAAATTGGAAAGATTAATCCAATATTTTCAGACGTAGATGATTTAAAACCCAATTCGGAATTTGAATATGGACTTGTCCAAATCCCTCCTTCGTCTAGAAGAACATCTCCAATATCACTTGTTTCAGGAGGGATTACTGGGACGTCCATCTGAAAGTTATTCTGTCCTAGATACAGTGTATATCCATCCCCAGCACCGCTTGGCTTTGTGAATTGAATTCTCATTCCCATAGTTTCCCCTCCTTTGATTTCCTTAATGTTATGGAAGAATTCGAAGACATAGGTATCTCCCCCTTCATTTTCTGGAGATACGGTCAAGGAAGTGATGTCTACGCCTCCCTTTCTGAGATAAATTGTGACGTCAGTATTGCAACTGCCTCCTTGACAGAATATGTTTAGTCTGAAATTTCCAGTGATGGTAATTTCAGGATTTATTTCAGTTATATTATCGCTAGCAACCTCTCCATCGAAAGTAAATTCTCTCGTCCCCCCTCCATTATTTGGGTCTCCTGGAATGAATGCATTTGTTTCTCCAATACTGTCGTCACTGTTGGGGTCATTGGATTGTGCATTGTTCCACATAGGCCACGTAGCATATCCTCCATCAGCCGATTCACCATAGAAATAGAGGCGATTATTTTCATGTGAGAGAACTTTGGGATTATCTGATTGTGCACTAACAACACTGAGCAATGAGGTGCCAACGAATAGAACTGTAATTAGAAGGGCGACCCGGGCCGACACACTCCGCCCCGCCGCGTTCATGCCCCTTCGACCCCCCTTGAGTGTTATAGGATTGAAGGCCAATGGCGTCTCCCATAGAACGGGGAAACTCATGGTTGCCGCTTGGATTGGAAATGGATGGCATCCCGCACTTTTCCGTTCAGAGGCAAATTGTTTAGGTCGAATGAAACTAATTCTTCACCCTCGAGTAGTAATTGTTGAAGACAATGCACCGATTTATAATTCCGCTTTTATAGATCAATCATTATCTCCGTTTGATTATTCAATTAATGAACCGAGTCCTCGTGAAATTGCCGATTGGTTTAGCAACATTCAGCAGTCTGTCGACCAATCAATTGCAGTAAGAGTATTCAAAATGGGAAATTTTGAAGGAATGGAATCAACTAGGTTACAGGCTCAAATTGGAGCTATATTGTATGAAAGAGGATGGAGGGTGGACCTCGAGAATCCAGATATTGAAATTGTCATTCATTATTGTGGAAACCCTGAGAAACCAATTCCTCCTGATTCTACTGAGTTGAATCACCCCATTTTTGTTTGGGGGATTTTATGTGCATCAGGTCCAGGAGGCTATAGTTTTCAAAATCGTTCTTCTACTGACCGTCCATTTTTCAAACCAATTAGTCTTGATCCTCGATTGGCTCGAGCAATGGTAAATCTTTGTTATACAAACGGAATCCCTCCTACTTATGTGATTGATCCATTTTGTGGAACTGGTGGTATTGCCATAGAATCAGCAATGGTTGGAGTTCCTGTTTTTGCTAGTGATTTAGATCCTGAGATGGTTCAAGGAACTATTGAGAATGTAGCACAAATTGAATTTGATTGCGAAATTACTGTGCAACCTTGTGATGCAATCAAGATTCATGAGAAGTTGGGCGAAATTGAAGGTGCAGCTCATGCTTTTGATCCACCATATGGTAGAAATTCATGGACAAGTGGCGAGGGGATCCACCTTCTCAAAGAAGCGGTTTTATCACTTTCAAATGTGTCTAGGGGGCCGATGGTGATGTTACTACCAATAGAACCAGATGTTGTTAGATTAAATCCTGAATTATTGAATATCGACACCTTTTCTCCTTTTGGTGTAAAACCTCAAGATTTTAAGACAATCTTGACTAATATTGATTACAAAATCAATGCCATTCATCCAATTTGGGTACATAGAAGCCTTGGCAGAGCATTGGTCCGAATTGACCCTTGTTAAGTGGTGGGCGATACAGGATTCGAACCCGTGTCCTAGCGTCCGAAGCGCCAGATGATATCCAGACTACACCAATCGCCCAAACATGCCAGTTATGCAATACCTTTCAATCCGACGGATGAGGCCAACTTTGGTGGGGCAAAGCCCTTCCACCCTTTGTAAAAATTTGAATAATATCTCCAGAATCCTTCCTTTCTTCAATTAATTCCAAATTATTCATGGATAGAAACTCGCTTGTTAATTTCATTTCAGGGCCCTCTTCCAATTCTACATCTGCACGAATGTGAATGATTCTATCCACTACTCTACTTTCAAGGAAAGAAGTCCAAACTGATGGCCCTCCTTCTACTAGAAGTTCCTGAATTCCACGGTCACCAAGTAAATCCAATAGATCTTCAGGATTTCGTGATTCAGTTACTGTAGGCATACAAATTGATTCAATACCTTGGATTGAATCAAATTTTTCAATACCAAGAATTCGAATTGTTTCTGCCTCACTATTCCACACTGTGGCATCTTTTGAGATTTCACCTCTGGTATCAAGAATAATTCTGATTGGATTAGGGGAACCACTAGAATCCACTTTTCTAATTGTGAGAGAAGGGTTGTCTCGAATTACAGTATGCGAACCAACCAATATCGCATCACATTGCCTTCTCAGAGCATGGGCAAATTGTAATGATAAGTCACTAGTAAATCTTCTAGAGGGGACTTTTCTATCATCCACTTTATCATTGGAATCCACCGCCATTTTGAGAGTAACTAGGGGTTTTCGGAATTTGCACCAATTCAGAAATGCTTGCATTTGGTTTTCAGCATCCGCTTCGTTTTCTCCAATTTCAACATCTATACCAGCATTAATTAGAGCATCAATGCCCTTCCCCCTAACATTTGGGTTAGGGTCTCTTGATGCAATCACTACTTTGGACACACCCGCCCAAAGTAATGCTTGAGTACAGGGAGGAGTTCTCCCAAAATGGTTGCATGGTTCTAATGTAACATATGCAATACAACCTTCAGTATTTTCCCCCTTAATTTCAGCATCAGCAATCGCAGCTTGTTCTGCATGTAGGTCTCCAATTTTATTGTGCCAACCTTGTGCAATTATTCGTCCCCCTTGGACAAGGACACATCCAACAGGAGGATTTGGGGACACTCTTCCAATTCCCGTTTCAGCAATATTGAGTGCATGTTGCATAAAGGAGGAATTTTCTTTCATGGAGACACCTCTCAATGTGGGGAATTCATGTTTGCGCAGGGGTTACTCATACCCGTGTTTTTCGGTAGAATTCAAGGGTCGACGATTGATACATGGTTCATGACGCCCGCCCCTGAGCCGGTTGTGTTTCGACCGGATTCTGATAGTAAGAAGAAAGGGGGATTACATCGTCCAATGTTTTCTCCAGTTTTTTCATGTGCATCTGTTGGAGTTATCAAGCCTTCAAAGGTTCATCTAATGATCAACCCTTATTCGGGAAAGAAAAAAGGTGACAAAGTGGCCACTAAGGCCCAATTAATTCTTGAAGAGGCTGGAATAGAAGTCGTTACTCACCGTTCTTCACATCCGGGTCATCTGGTTGAACTTGCAGCCAATGTTGATTCAGCAGAAGATGACATTTTTGCAGTTGTAGGAGGGGATGGAAGTATGTCTGAAGTGATTACTGGGCTAATGAGAAATGCTGAAGAACGAAATCCGCCTATTGTTGCCTTCATTCCTGCAGGTACTGGGAATTCACATGCCTTTGATTTGAAGATTGAAGGAGTGGAAGATGCAGTGGCCCGAATTGTTTCAGGAAGAATCCAGAAGTTAGATATTTCACGAGTGATTTTAACTGAAGGATTACCTGGTTTTGAAAAGGGTGAAATGACTTGGTATAGCCATAATTTGGTGACGTGGGGATTAGGAATTGATTCAAATCTAATTGCAGAAAGAATGCGTTTTTTAGGGCCAATACGATATGATGTTGGAATTGTGATATCCATATTACGCAATCGGCGACGTCAAGCTAAATTGATTTTGGACGGACATGCAATGGAGTCCGATTTCACTTTATTTTTGATTCAAAATACCCAAACTGGAGGTTCTGGTTTACCTTTGGCACCCGGAGCATCAATTGATGATGGTTTGATGGACATAGGAATCCTCAATCGAATGCCACGTGGTGCAATATTGAAGGCATTTGGATTATTGAAGAAAGAAGGAAGACATGTGTTTCATCCGAGTGTAGTATATCATCGGTTCAAATCTTTGCGTATTGAAACACCTGTACCAACTGCCATAAACATTGATGGAGAGAATATCGGTACAACTCCTATGGATATGACTGTACTTCCAAGTGCGCTAAGACTACTTGTTTGATTAGAATGAGAAATCAGAGAACTCATCATCTGAAACACTAGGTCCTTCACGCGTTTCGTATCTGGGTTCTTCACTTTCGAGTTCAGGTTCTTCTTCTTCTTCAGGAGGAATAGTTCCAATCTCTTTCTTTACAACCCTCTTTCGTCGAGTTGTTGGTGGAGAACTGGATTCAACCGTTTCTTCTTGATGATTGATAGTTGCATTATTGGACATAGTTCTCTTATTTCCTAATCCCGATTTTATTGAATTTGAACTTCCAGTAACTCCCCCTCCGATACGTCGAGAAGATGGGCTAGAAGATGCCCCCTCTTCTTTCGACATTGCTTCATCCATTACTGCTTTGATCTTCTCATCCATTTCAGCCGCTTCCTCAGTCTGAATTACTCCACGTCCGAATGTTGCAGAAAGAGATTCAGTTGCTTGAAGACCATCTGGAGCACTTTCTAAAGTACCTGCAACATCGAATTCTTTGATATCCATCTTCTTTACTGCGGTGTCATCGACAACATCTATTTTAGAGGAAGTTCCTCGACTACTCTTTAATTTACTAACTTCTTTTCTATGTTGTTTCAGTTCTTTATCGACTCCACCCGCAGCTTGAATTTGTTTTTCAGACATTAGAATCGCAGCATTTTGATTTGCTTTTGTTCGAATTTTAACTGTGCTAAATGTAAACGCACCAAATGCTCCCGCACTACCACCAATGATGACTAACAATAGATATACTGAACCACCCAATAATGGAATTGAGCCAACGGCGTATTCTTCGTCTGCTGACGCTTCATTTCCATCAATGGTCATTGATGTGACAGCGAAATAAGCCCCGAAACTTTCTCTTACTCCCACTGAGCAATCAGAAACAGACAATTCGGTTGGAATACGGATATTCTTTTGATCATGAAGAAAATATCCTTCGATAACTATTGGGCGATTCCAATCTAATAATCCAATCATTCCATTTGCAATGTTTTCATTGGTAGGAACCACGCCAATCACCGTCCATCCTCTCTTCGATTGTATGTCTTCGAATTCAGAACCAAATTGTCCTTCAGCCATCAGAGGGTCATCCCAAGCCTTGCCTCCGATTAATGGAATATCTTGCTGTGGATCTAATTCATGAGGTTTCAATTCGTTTGCCTCATCTAAGGTCATCATATTTACTACAATTGAATATACTGCAGGCCCATCATGATCTGGAAAGGCCTTTCCATTGGCAAGCCATCCTTCAATTTTTATGGGCTCCCCTCCGTATTCTGATTGAGTTACAGATTGTGAAGATTGAGCCATCGTCCCATTTTCTCCATGACATCCCACCGTTCCAATATTTTCAGATTCAAGATAGCTTTCAGCATACACTGGCATTCTATCATCGATCACTACTTCTGTATTATTTTCATTTAGAACGACTGAATATTGTCCTTCACCAGTGCCCCAATTAACAGGTGACGTACTCAAGCAACCAGCTAATGGAAGTAGCAGGATGGCCAGCAATGGTACCATGAGTGACCGTCGAGGCATGAACATCGAGCAACATTGTTGTTCAATACCTTTCCGTGTTGATTAGGTGGCGCTGACGGAGGGATTTGAACCCCCGCGTCCAATGGACAGTGGATTTCAAATCCACCGCAATACCGGGCTATGCGACGTCAGCAATACATCGTCGAAACGCTTGATGGATTTCACGCTTTGTGCTGATTAGAGCCAACTGGGTGGTCTACACCAAGCTGGTAATTCAGTTGCTGCACCAGGACTGGTTAATCCAATGAAGAAGACCATTACTATGATGAAGAATGCAGGGAAAAGAGCAGTCATCGTTAATATTTTTGAATCTGCATCCCCATACAAGTGCATGAAAATTGCAGCAATCATGATGAATTTTGGAATTGCAATACCAATTAGAATACTCATAGTCACCGAATCTGAAAGTTCGATTCCAACAGCACCTACCTCAAGCACGGTCAGAATCATCAACCCATAGAAGTTCATCCAGTACGGGTCTTTACCTAGAATTTTGTAATGTGCCATTTTTGATCACCTAGAATAGATAGAAGAATGGGAAGACTAGAACCCAAACGAGGTCAACGAAGTGCCAATATAGGCCAAAGTATTCGATTGAGACTGCATTGTCAGGTTGGTATCCTCCCCTCAAAGCTTTGATAGTCATATATGAAAGTCCAACCATTCCACCGAATACGTGGACCCCATGAGTCCCTGTTGTTACAAAGAAAGTAGAGGCTGAAACCCTGATATCTGCTTGGAAATCGTGGTAGTCGTGGTGATGATAATGATCAGCATGAATTGTGTAACCTTCCGCATATAGGGATGCAATTTCAGAATGCCCATGATTGAATTGAGCGAGGAATTCTGGTAGTGGGAATCCGATGAACCATTCAACCATTTTGAGTGTAAGGAAGAGAGTCGCGAGGAATAGTGTGGCTGCCAAGAACATCCCAACTCTTCGACTTCTTGCTAATTGTACATCCTTAATATCGATTCCAAATTTCTCTGAATATTTTTTATCACTCATTTTTGCGGTTTTTAGAGCTAATACAATTGTGAAAGATGAGATAATTAGTGCAAAGGTGTTGATTGCTCCAGGTGCAAGGTGAAACCAGCTAGAAGAAATTAGATGACCTGCAGGCTCAAAACAGGTATATGTTTCACCACTAACCAAGGT
>Ga0066862_10000270_pt1 | contig 20644 bp, 20 predicted proteins | sample ETN02SmetaG_FD_66431 | JGI IMG/M metagenome (GOLD analysis project Ga0066862, IMG submission 66431) | Marine microbial and viral communities from oxygen minimum zone, Eastern Pacific Ocean - ETNP2014F10-02SV255 | ecosystem: Environmental > Aquatic > Marine > Oceanic ... | reverse complement strand
ACTAATGAATATTTGAATGGAGTATACTTCGCACTGGGGACTTTCTTAGTATCTGGATTATTGAGTATTATCTTCTCAGGAGGAGATTTGAATCCGCTTTCAATTGCTATTGGATATGGTTCAACTTTGTGGATGTTCTCCATTATGTGCACAACATTCGGAATGGGATTGGTTGCACTACCCCTACTACTATCATTTGATGACTTGAAAAAGGGATGGCCACCAGCAATCGAGCGAGTTCTTAACGCAAGAGGTGGCAACAGTTCGAATAAAAAACAAATCAAGTGCTCCTCATGTGACCAATCTTTACAAATTCCAAGTGACTATTCGGGTAAGATTAGTTGCCCACATTGCCAATCTAAAATGAATATATGATTGCAGCCATCATGGCAAATAATCACCAGTATGTTCGATATCTCTACTTTGATTTGATAAATCAATCATGAACCACAACTAAGGCAGTCATCAGGAGTGTCTAGACTACAAGCAATTGCTTCCAAACTGGTTACTTCTGCTCTGTCCGCTAATCCTGAAACGGTCTGGTCTTCTGCTTTCTTTGCTTCAACTGTGAATTGGATCGCATCAGCAGCGGCCTTTGTCCTAAGATAATACATTCCTGTTTTCAAACCCTTCTTCCATCCATAGAAGTGCATCGAAGTGACCTTTGCAGCGTTAGCATCAATCATGTGAATATTCATTGATTGGCTCTGGTCAATGTAAGCACCTCTATCAGCAGCCATATCAATGACGTTCTTTTGCTTGATTTCCCAGGTTGTCTTGTATAATTCTTTGATATTGTCGGGAATTCCTTCAATAAATTGTATTGAGCCTTTATGACGAAGGATTTCGTCTTTCATCTCTAAACTCCAGAGACCTAGTTTAATCAAATCCTTGATTAAATGTCTATTAGGTACAATAAATTCACCAGATAGAGTTCTTCTAACATATAAATTGGAAGTAAATGCTTCAAAACATTCATTATTACCTAAAATCTGTGATGTTGAAGCAGTTGGCATAGGTGCTAATAACAGAGAATTTCTCATACCATTGTCAACAATTTCAGATTTCAAAGAATCCCAATCCCATCGACCGCTATGTTCATTCATGTTCCACAAATCAAACTGTAGAATTCCTTCACTTGCTGGAGAACCTTCGAATGTAGAGTAAGCACCTTCAACAATTGCTGCATCCTTGGATGCTGTACATGAAGCGAAGTAAATTGTTTCAAAAATTTCTTTGTTTAGAACCTTGGCTTCCGGACTTTCAAAGGAAAGTCCAAGCATTGCAAATGTATCTGCTAAACCTTGTACTCCAAGGCCAATCGGTCGATGACGCATATTGGAATTTCTTGCTTCCTCAACGGGATAATAGTTGGCGTCTATGACTCTATTCAAATTTCCAGTAGCATGGTAAGTTACATCATAAAGAAGTTGATGGTCAAATTCTCCTTTTTCCTCATTGACAAACTTAGGAAGAGCAATCGATGCTAGGTTACATACCGCAACTTCATCCTTGGAAGTATATTCCATAATTTCTGTGCACAGGTTAGAAGAACGTATAGTGCCAAGGTTCTTCTGGTTGGATTTTGTGTTGGCAGCATCCTTGTAAAGCATGTATGGAGTTCCTGTTTCTATTTGAGATTCTACGACTTTATCCCAAACAGTTCTTGCTGGAATTGTCTCTCTTGCCAACCCTTGTGCCTCATAGGATTCATACAATTTCTTGAATTCTTCACCGTATGCGTCTTGAAGACCTGGGCACTCATTAGGACAGAAGAAAGACCAATCAGTATTCTGCTCAACTCTTTCCATGAATAGGTCAGGAGTCCAAAGTGCGTAAAATAAATCTCGAGCGCGAAGTTCTTCTTTTCCGTGATTCTTTCTCAAATCCAAGAAAGCCAAAATATCTGGGTGCCAAGGTTCCAAGTAGATTGCGATTGAACCTTTTCTCTTGCCGCCACCTTGGTCAACGTATCTTGCTGTATCATTGAATACACGAAGCATTGGAACTATCCCGTTACTTTCACCATTTGTACCCTTGATGTAAGAGCCCTTAGATCTAATATGGTGGATAGATAATCCAATACCGCCTGCAGACTTGGAAATCAAAGCGCATTGTTTCAATGTATCATAAATTCCCACTAGTGAATCATCTTGCATTGTCAAAAGGAAACATGATGACATCTGTGGTTTTGGAGTTCCTGAGTTAAATAGAGTAGGAGTTGCATGGGTGAAATATCCTTGGCTCATCAAATCATAAGTCTTCAAGGCTTTCTCAATATTGCCATGATGTATTCCTACAGAGACACGCATCAGCATGTGTTGAGGGCGCTCGGCTACCTCGCCGTGTAACTTCAGGAGGTATGAACGCTCTAGAGTCTTGAATCCGAAGTAATCATAATTATAATCGCGATTATAATCAATGTGATTGTTTAATACATCGGCATTTGCCATAATAATATCAAAGACCTCTTGGGAAATCAATGGGGCATGCTTCTTTGATTCAGGGTCAATATATTCTCTTAAATCTGTTATGACATCTGTAAATATGTCCTTAGTTGAACGGTGTAAATCATCTACACAAATTCTTGCTGCTAATCTGCTGTAATCAGGGTGATGAGATGCTAAAGATGCTGCTGTTTCTGCTGCTAACTGGTCTAATTCACGAGTTGAAACACCATCATACAATCCTTCAATTGTAAGTTTAGTAAGATGTGCTGGGTCAATCCAATTAGGGTCCAAACCATCAGTAAGACTTGACAATTTTTCAAGAATAGCATCGAATCGGACATCTTCTTTTTCCCCTTTTCGGTTTACTACTTGCATTGTCAATTTTCTCATCTCCCTCGTGTTATTTTATTGCGCAGTATTCCCCTTCCATCGCGTACGGTTCAAAAGTCTTCGTCTACAGAGAAGCGTTGTTGGACGCTTCCAAGAGTTCCTCCATCCTTGACGCCGGACTTTTGATATTCGCCGACTCTTTTCTCAAAGAAATTTGTTTTTCCTTGCATTGAAATCATTTCCATCCATGGGAATGGGTTTGACGCCTCATATAATTTTGAAGCACCGAGTGATACTAACAAACGGTCTGCTACAAACTCAATGTATTGCCTCATAAGATCTGCATTCATGCCGATGAGTTCAACAGGTAATGCACTTGTTACAAACTCGCTTTCTATCTCTACAGCTTCAGAAATAATTCTGTGAATGACGTTCTCTCCTGCGCCACGAATTAATTGGTTGTGCAGTAAACAGGCAAAATCACAATGAAGGCCTTCATCTCTTGAGATTAATTCGTTAGAAAATGTCAGACCTGGCATCAAACCTCTCTTCTTCAACCAGAATATGGCGCAGAATGAACCAGAGAAAAAGATGCCTTCAACCGCCGCAAATGCAACGAGTCTTTGGGCGAATGTTCCCTTCTTTCTAGAAAGCCATTTGAGTGCCCAAGAACCTTTTTTCTTCACTGATGGGACCGTTTCGAGTGCATTAAATAAATGGTCTTTCTCGATTGGGTCGTTTATGTATGTGTCAATAAGTAAAGAATAGGTTTCAGCATGGATGTTTTCCATCATAATTTGAAACCCATAGAAACATCGTGCTTCTGGCCATTGGACTTCATCAGCAAAGTTTGTTACCAAATTTTCGTTGACTATTCCGTCACTAGCAGCGAAGAATGCCAATACATGTTTCAAAAAGTGTCTTTCATTATCATTGAGTTTCTTCCAATCCTTGGCATCTTCGGCTAAATCGATTTCTTCTGCAGTCCAAAACGATGCTGCATGAAGTTTGTACATTTCCCAAATTTCATTATGTTGAATGGGGAATAAAACGAAACGATTCATGTTCTCTTGAAGCATAGGTTCTATGTGTTCCATCGACAAATCTATGTCATTATCATCCGACCCTTTTAAACTATGTTCAATTACCATTTTGCTTCACCTCACTTCTCCAATCGCGCCGGAGTTTCTTCTCGTTTGATAGGGTGTATAATAATACCCCCAAACACTCCTTGGGAAATACAGGTTTTAGGGCATTAAGAAAGGATTGGGAAATGCAATAATGCAAGCCAGAAATAACCTATTATAACAGGTTTTAATTAAACCTTGATTCTTTATTTACACTCCTTTGTTTCCACTGCATGTAAGTAAGCAATTTTATACTTTAGATAATAGTCAATAACCTCGCACATTTAGCAGTAATTATGAAGACATCTTTGACCGTTGAATTTGCCAAACTTGCGGAAGACGCCAAACTGCCAACTCAGGGTTCATCCCAAGCTGCTGGCTGGGATCTTTATGCACTAGAAGAAACAAAAGTGGAAAGAAGAAAAAGTTCGATGATAAAAACAGGCCTCGCTGTGGCTATACCAGAAGGATGGGAGGGGCAAATTAGATGCCGCTCATCTTTAGGCAAAAAAGGCATGATTATGCCTAATGGCATTGGAACGATTGATTCTGATTATCGAGGTGAACTTATGGTTTTGGCGACATGGATTGGCGAAGAAGAGTTCTTCACTGTCACAAAAGGTGAAAGAGTTGCACAATTATTATTTTCACCAGTCCCCAAAGTAACTATAGTAGAAACTGATTATGAAAATCTAGGAAATACAGTTAGAGGAAAAGGTGGATTTGGTTCTTCTGGTAAATTTTGAAACTTGTATGAGAGAGTATTAAATAGAAACTGAAACAAATATATTACTAAGGAGATGAAAATGCAGATGGCATCGCTAAATGGACAAGTTTTAATTGCCCTATTTACCATATTTGTGATTTTTATTTTTTGGTCTGGAGGTGCCAAAAAACCTCGACGCGTGACTACTACCACGGTAGTTCATCAAAGATACTATTCAAATCCACCAAGAAATCCACTCAAAAAACCCCCAGGGTTTTTCTCTATGTTCATTGTATGTATAGCAATATTTGTTTTAACCGTATCTAGTACTATCGCGCTCAGCGAATGGAATCAATCTGTAAATAACTACAAGCAAGAAAATTCAAGTGATTGTGAAGAAGAGAAATATAGATGCCATACTGATTTAGAAGATTTCTTGACTATCGATGCAGATATGGAATTTGAAGTAGGCGGAGAGTTGCCAATGTCATTATCACCTAATGGACCATATTACTGGATAGGATTTTTAGTTGGATCAAGTTTAATGATTATAGGAATATTTAGTGCTGAAAATCGACGATATAGCCACAAAAATAATCTAAAAGAGGCCGAAAAAAGACTACGTCCAATTCTTAGAAGATTAGCGATGGACCCAAATGGAGTTGTTGAAGGAAGGATAAGATTACCTGAAGCAATACCGATTTCTAAGCCAACTAAATTCAATGAACGACTCATCATTCTAATTTACGCTATTTCTGCGCTGATGTTGATTGTGACATTCATAAGCATTGGCAGTTACTTCAGTGAATTAGCAAATGAGGCACCCAGCAGTGAATGGGGCGATAATATGACTTCTAAGCACGATGCTCAAGCCTTTTTATTGATTTCATTGCTCCTTTTACACTCCACTGCCTGTCAAAAAGTGGTTAAATATTTATTTTCCGAATATGATGGAGAAGATGATTCAATGATACCTACCCAAGTTAGAAGGCAATCAATTAAGGTAGAAGAAAATAGAGTTAAAGAATTAAATTCTGAGCCTGCAACAGCCAGTGAAGTTCTCGAAGCATTATCTAAAGAAATGGAGGCTGCAAAAGCCGAGGCTGCATTCCTTAGACAAGAGTTAGATGAGACTAGAGTTAGGGTCAAAGGCTTAGAAACTGAACTAGATGAAAAGAAAATCGAACTAGAAAGCATCCAAGAAATTACCAAGAGCATGGAAAAAATCGTAGAACAAAACAAAGATGCTGGTGATAAATCACTCTCACTAAATGATTCTGTAATGGTGGGCGATAATTTATTCAACGGCGATAAGATTGACAAGCAGATAATTAATGACCCAGAAGCAATTGCAAGAGCCGCAATTGAAGCATATCGTGAAGGCCAGAGAGACGGTAGCAAAATAGATCTAGATTTTGACTGAGTGATGGTTTCATGTTTAGTGGCCTTCTGGCATGACCATGTCCGAGATTCGTAAAGTCAAAATTATGGATTTAGGGTTAACTCCTTATGATGATTCACTTGAATTGATGAAAGAACTACAGGCAAAAAGAATTAATGATGAAATTATTGATACATTGATATTCCTACAACACCCAGAAATAGTTACTGTTGGACCTAGAGCAAGGAATGATGGAATTAAACCTCCTTCAGATTATCCATCTTTTCCTGTTGATAGAGGAGGAGGCCTTACTTGGCATGGACCTGGGCAATTAGTTGCATATCCAATATTCAAATGGGACATGGAAGATGAAAATTCTGTTGCGCAAATCATCTCAAAATTGGAAAAATGGATTATTGGAGCATTATCTAAATTGGAAATCAATTCGTCTATTGACAAGAGAATGCAAGGTGTATGGATTGAAGGAAAGAAAATATCCAGCATCGGATTATCTTTTCTGAGATGGACTTCTAGGCATGGTTTAACGATAAATTATGATACTCCTGATTCTAGAGTTGAGCAATTATCCGGTTGTGGCCTTGGCGCTCAAACTACTACATCACTAAGCCGGCTGGGCTATAATGTGACTTTTGAACAGTTAATGAAAAGCCTAATTTCCACAATGCATGAACATCTTAGTCGTGAAACTGAATAAGCAATAATTGATGACCCTTCGGACAAATCGTGGTTTATGTCCGGAGATTACTGGCCTAGGTTCGATGCTGTAAGTGACAACAGTCAAATCCCTACAATCGGCTACCTGGACTGGTATGTCCCCCGTTTGGAAGAAAATCGACCTTACAATCTATCACTTAGTGGAATGCAATATGAATGGAATATTAAAGAAATTATGAATAATTCAATCTATGAAATTGCAAATCATCACATAGGCTCGCTTAAGGACCCTAGAATTAATGTTTCAAAAAGAGAAAATGTTGAAGTTGAAAATATTGTAATTTGCCATGGTGCAACTCAAGCATTACATGTTTCAGTATGCGCTGCAATGGCGATGAGTAATAAAAAAACAAACCTCATTGCTGTTGAATCCCCATGCTACGCACCAGTTGTTCAATCACCACAACTTTTCAATTACCCGGTACGAAAAGTCAGAAGGTTGCCAGCACAAGATGGACCTTGGAGAATTGATAAAGAAGAATGGTTGTCTGCTATCAAAGATTCCGCTATACTGATGATTACTCCAATACTAAACCCATGTGGATGGGATTACCATCCCGAAGACAGAGATTGGATTGTCCAAGCATGCAAAGAAAATGATGTGATAATAATTGCAGATGAGGTATATCTCGATAGTAAAAGAGAACACGTGACATATGCTCCATTCCATAGATTAGGAGAACATTGTATTTCGGTAAATTCACTTACAAAAATTTACTCTCTAGGAACACTCAGATTTGGGTGGTTAATATCTTCAAAAGAAATATCAGAACAAGCTAGAAGAGCATTTTTCACACTTTCAGGAATGATTGGCAGCCCAACTTTAAGGATTGCAGACTCCATATTTCCAAACTTAGATGATGCTATTTCGAAAATGCAAGAATACCGTGAAAAAAACCTACCAATACTTAGAAAAATGCTGGATAGAATGGAAATTTCATGGAACGAACCCCCATATGGATTGTTTGGAGCATTTCAATTACCCCTAGAGATAGATTCGATAGAATTTGTTGATAATGAGTGCAAAGAGTTTGGAGTACTTGCTGTACCTGGTAGCATGTTCTGCCCTGAATTGACTAATTGGCTAAGAGTTGCTTGGTCTATAGAGCCAAATCTTTTCGCAGAATCATTGATTAATCTCGAAAAAGCACTAATTTTAGCATTAAATAAAAAAACAAGTCAATAAAAGTAAGTTCCTCAACCACCTAACATGGGCGAAGTGGTTGTTGCTATTACCGGAGCATCTGGGGCAATATATGGAAAACGCCTTCTTGAAGTGTTAAACGAAATGAGTATAGCGACAAGATTAGTCATAACTACATCTGGAGAAATAACTCTAAAACATGAATGTCAAATGACCAAAGAAGAACTTGCTAAACTGACAAACTCAACACTTGAAGACCAATCTAATATTGGAGCTAAATCTGCATCAGGTTCTTCAAAAATAGATGCTGTTGTAATTTGTCCTTGCTCTGGAACAACCATTGGTAAATTGGCAGCGGGAATCAGCGACAACTTGGTAACAAGGTCTGCTATTGTGGCAATGAAAGAAAGAAGAAAACTAATCATCGTACCAAGAGAAGCACCCTATGCCACAATACATCTAGAAAACATGGCTAAACTTTCTTCCATGGACACAATCATAATTCCTGCATCTCCTGGATTTTACAATCATCCAAAATCAATCGAGGATTTAGTTGACTTCATCATTGCTCGAATTCTAGACCACATCGGATATGAACACAATATCGGAAAACGCTGGACTGGTGAAGAAATAAATTGAGCAATCAACCGCCGAGTTATTGAATGAAAACCTCTAGCACTAATTATTCGAGGTTTTAATATGGATTATGAATCTATGCGTGTTTCAGATCTTAAAAATGAGTTGAGAAATTTCGGAGCACCTGTTAGCGGCACAAAAAGTGAGTTGATTGAAAGACTAAATCAATTTACAGGAAAGAATGAAAACGTTATCACATTGGAAGATGATGATTTAATAGACCTCAACAGAAATGTGACAAAAAATAAAGCGTTTTTAATTAAAATGAGGACTCCCGTATATGGGCCATTAAATCTCGGAGCCATATATGCAATTGCTATTTCTCTGTTGATGCTTACAACCGTTCTAATCATTCAGCCATCATGGCTAGGTTTTGGAGATGATTATGAATATGAACTAATTGACTTTGACCAACAACAAGCCAGAACATTTGCTGAAGAACTTGTCAGTTTAGGACATCCTGAGTGGGAAGGTCGAATGAGTGGTTCTATTGAAGAGACAAATACATCACAATACATTAGTGATAAACTTGCTGAAATGGGATATGAGGCTGAAATAAACGAGTTCCAAGTCCCAATGCACCACGTCAATTCAGAACCTAGTTTCCGTCTTTGCGTCCAAGGCTTAGGTGGGTTTTCACCATGCGATGGCCCGGCTGCAATAGGTTCGCAGGTAACTTCTTTTCAACATAGAGTCGATTATGTAATTCAAGGATTCTCTGGACAATCAGAATATATGTTCAACGAAGAAATTCAAGTGACTGATTTAGGAAATGGAACTGACGAGGCTTTATGGCAAACTGCTACTGGAACTATTGGTTATGTAAGAGGAGATAGTTCCAAAATAGGCAATACTGAATTATACAGTAACGCTGCAATAAACGACCTTGCAGGGCTAATTAGCGTAAACAAAAATTACAACTGTGGCAAGATTGAAGGAACTGATTGCGTACCTATTTTCAAAGGTACAAATTATGATTCCTTAGTAGAAGCCAATGGTGGTAGTATACCAACAGACATACCTTTCATATCAATGTCAAAAGATGCTGGAGACATATTTGAAGCATCTGTAATCAACGCTTCTGAACCAGCATCTATAGAATTGCTTATCGATGTAACAAATGACCAGGAAAGAACTATCTATGCTCCATGCGGAACAATTCAAGGTAAAACTTCAGAGATTATTATTGCCGGAGGCCACCATGACACTGTATATCATGGCCAAGGCGCTATTGACGACACTTCAGGCTCGTCAAGTATCCTAGAAATGGCAAGACAAATAGCAGAAATTGTCAATCAAACCGGAACTCCAGAACGAACTATTCGATTCTGTACTTGGGGCGGAGAAGAAGAGGGGCTTTGGGGTAGTAGAGCATATGTTGAAGAAATGCAAAGTAGCCTCAAAGATAATTTACGGCTATATATCAATCTCGATATGAACCATGTTGATAGTGATTTTGAAAATAGGGGTAATAGTTTAAGATTATTCACTAACGATAAAGATGATTATGGACATATTGAGAGAATAACCGAACTATACAAAGAAGAGAGAAGTGAAATTGCTAACAGATATGAAATTCAACTAAGTTTACAAGATGGTGACCAAGGAGAGGAAGATGAAATGCCATGTAATTCCGATCATTGCCCGTTCGTGTATGACCTAGGAAGTAAGAACGGAAGGGCTGTTGTGTGCTATGGTAGTGGAAGTTGGGAGTATCACACTTACCTTGATACTATGAGTCGATTTAATGAAGAATCTTTAGCAGTTTCAACAACCATTTATGGAACATACATGAGATTGCTCGCCTATGACCTGGATGTTTAATTGCGAGACTTTCAATAACTGAACCGATTGGGTTGTTACATGGTCGCTCCTAGTGCTTGGGCATCTCACATTCTAGTCAATTCTAAATCAGAGGCTATGCAAATAAAAGAAAAAGTAAGTAAATTGAAAGATTTTCAAAAAATGGCTCGTAAAAAAAGTACCTGCCCATCAAGTCAAAAAGGTGGAGACCTGGGGTGGTTTCGCAAAGGAATGATGGTAAGGGAGTTTGATGAAGCTGTTTGGAAGATACCTCTTGCATCGACATCTACACCTATCAAAACTCAATTTGGATACCACTTGATTTGGGTTCATGAAAGAGATACAGAGTGATAATATGTTCACCATATCCTTGGAAGATTATTGCATCATGGCCAAACATGGTGCATATGATTTTGAACACCTTGAAGACCAGCCATTCATTGTCACAATAAGAGTTACAATAGCAAAAGGAAGAGTAAATGATGATTTAGATAAGACTGTTAATTATGCAGATTTACAGGCAACTATCGACGATATTCTTCTAGACACAAAGCCAATCCGCCTAATGGAAACAATGGCTGAGAAAATGATTGATAAATTAAAATCAAATGCCTTAATTGAAAAAATCATTATTCGCATCGAGAAACCTGAAGCACCACTGCCGCACAAGGGTGGATTGGCTGTAGTTGAAGCCGAATGGTCAAAATAGATGGGAGCATTCAAGCCCGATGACTAAATCGCTATACTATGGTCGAAGATGTTCAGCGAGTATTCGTTCCATCTGTCACCGAAGAAGACGGCGGCACAATTGGCCTTGGATGCTTTAGTAGTGAAAAGGTCGCTTGGGAAGTTTTGCGAACCTTCTTGAAAAGAAGTGAAGAAATGCTTCTAACTAATTCCAGTGTAGTGGTATGGGACGTTGACCGTGTAGGCCAGGAAGCAATGACTGTTTTAGCGACTATGGATTGTAAGGACTGCCCTGTATGCTCAAGAAGGACATTTTGGATAGACCTAGAACATTTCAGTGCCTTATGCCATGGTAGCGCATGTTCTGCTTGGATTGAAGAGAATACGGTCGACCCTGAAATCATTGACTGTGGCTGGCCTACAATACGCTTTTTGAAGCAGAATAAATCTATTGAAGAGGCAGTAAGGGAACTTTACAAACTTGGAGATAGACTCAAGGCTGCGGGTGTTACTGAGCAAGTAAGTGGTACTGCAGAACAAATGATGAAAGATCACTTTCAAAAGGCTGAAGATTAGAGCATGTTTAGTACAATAGGACCTACGAAACTAAACGCAAATAGGCCTAAGAAGATAAACATCCAAAGACGCATCTGCTTTTGATTTCGCTCATCCCTATCATTTTTATTTATACATTCAGAACTCTTGCAGACTCTTGGTTCTGCACTTAACGGGATAGGTTTGTAACAAATCCTGCAATGTTTGTGTGCTTGATTTTTAGAACCTGAAAATACTTTTTCTGAAACCTTCGAAATTTTTTCCTTAACCTTTTTTGCATCTACCATAATCATACACTCCTAATTAATGTTCCATTGAACTCTTTTCCATCTAAAGCACTATCAAGTAGTGAAATATCCCTACCATCCAATACTGCTATGTCTATAGAAGCGGCCTTTGCCCAACCAACTGCGACTGGGTCCACAACTGCTGACTGTCCTGGAATTAGTGGCTTGGTTCCAGTTATTTCAGCCAGTTCATCAATTGAAATGTCAAACATAGGTTTAGCGTCTTCATGCTCTCTTGGATCTTTATCATAGACATAATCAACATTAGTTGCAATGACGCAATTCCTAGCACCGCAATCTCGCGCCAATGCTATGGCTACTGCATCTGTAGTATGGCCAGGAATAGTTCCTCCCATCACTACGATTGAATGTTTATCCATTAGTTTCGCTGCATCTTCTGTAGTGGCAGGAATAGAAGGTGCGACATCACATCCAATTTCAAGAAAAATTTGTTGCAATATTGTGGCATTTAGCCGAGTTGCTGCAATTCCCACTTCATCAAGCCTATGGGGGTCAGAAATAATATTCTTGGCGAGTTGGATTGCTTCTCTAGCAGGTAATCCTCCTCCAACCACAATACCTAATTTGCGACCATTGCCTTCAACATGAACTATCAATTGTCTCAATTGTCCAAGCCATTGACTCCTTTTTTCGGCCTCTTCTGGCCGAAGCAGGCTACCACCCAAGGCAACAACATGAGTTCCTGTCATCCTTATTGCCTCAAACCTCAAGTCTTTGAGGATATCCCTAAATTTATCGATGACAAGCCATTTTATCGATTACAAACTATTGTAGCATATTGAATCGGGGCGAGATTTGAAGACCTTTAGCGGACGCCCTGTATATGGAGGAAGACGTATGAGTGATGATGCAGAGATTTCAACTCGACGTCTACGTCTAAAAATGGCTCTTGAAGAACTTCGAGAGATGAAAGGTTTTGGAACTGAATTAGTTACCATTATCATTCCACCAGACAGACAAGTCTCTGATGCAAGAACTATGCTACAAAATGAGCATGGACAAGCGGCAAACATCAAATCAAAGGGTACAAGAAAAAATGTTCAAGGCGCTATTGAATCAGCTTTATCTACACTTAACCGTTTCAAAAATGCGGGGGAAAATGGAATCGCTTTATTTGTTGGCTCGGTAATAATAGGAAATAACAAGTCGAGAATGGTTAATGTAATGGTGGAAAATCCACCTCAACCATTCATATCATTCCGTTATCGATGCGATTCGAAATTTGAATTAACTCAATTAGAAGACATGTTAATTGATAAAAAATCATATGGATTATTTGTCATCGATAGGTCTGAAGCCGCATATGGCATCGCTTCAGGAAAACGAATTCATGTACAGGAGCATCTTGTATCTAACATCATGGGTAAACACCGCCAAGGTGGTCAATCTGCACAACGTTTCGAGCGTCTTATCGAGGAGGCAGCACACAAATTCTTCAAGAGAGCAACAGAACATGCTTGCAGTTATTGGCTACCAAACCTAGAAAATATACAAGCGATTATCATTGGGGGCCCAGGAGCAACTAAGGACTTCGTTGTAAAAAACGACTACTTTCATCATGAAATAGCCAAGAAGATCGCTAAAACTACATTCGATGTTGGTTATTCTAACGATAGTGGAGTTAGAGAACTAGTAGATAATGCAGGGGGATTGATGGGCGAAATAGAATTAGATGCTGAGAGGCAGATGATGAATCGTTTCCTTCAAGAATTGATTAAAGCACATCCAAAAGCAACTTATGGAGAAGTCATGATAAAACAAGCATTAGACCAAGGTGCAGTAGACACATTACTTATTTCTGAAGGACTAAGAAAGAATTCTTTGACACTAGAATGCAAGAAATGTTCTAATCAATGGAAAGTATCAATCTCTCGTTCAGAGGAAATTCCCAACTGTCCTTCATGCCAGGCAAAATCAGATGACATAATTGAGATAGCAAATATTTCATTGATTGATGAACTTTCAGAAATGGCATCAAAAAGCAATTCTTTGATTTCATTTATTTCTATAGATACTGAAGAAGGCTCTCAATTATTCGAAGGGTTTGGCGGACTTGCCGCCATTCTTAGATACCCAATGATGTGATAAAATGAAAATTCTTAGAGAACATGTAGAGCCAGTACTTGGCAATGCTCTAGAATCTATTGGAATTGATGGCATAAATTGGAAATCAATGCTTGCACAGTCAAGAGAACATTCACAAGGGGACCTCTCTTTACCATGCTTCCCTTTCGCCAAAATATTGGGAAAAAATCCTAACGAAATTGCACAAGAATTATCTCAACTGATAGAGGTCAATGAGGCGATTGGGGAAGTCAATGCTACAGGAGGATACCTAAATTTTAAGGCTGGAGCAAAATGGCTTACCAAGCAGTTGCTTTCAGGAAAGGTTCGAATCGGAGATGCATTTGGCAAAAAACCAGATACTGGGAGACAGGTTCTAATTGAACACACATCAGCAAATCCAAATGGGCCATTTCATGTTGGGAGGGCAAGAAATGCAATACTTGGAGACACATTGGTTAGGCTACACCGATTACTGGGGAATGAAGTTCGGGCTGAATACTATGTGGATGATATGGGCAAGCAAGTAGGAGTACTTGCATGGGCTTTAGATAATTTATCAGACCAAGATGTAGAAGATATATTAGAAGACAAAGAATCTGTATCAACTAAATGGGCTCATAAAGCAGACCACACAAGAGTACGATGGTATCAAGCGGCTCAAAAATTAAGGAAAGATGATTCAAAGAATCAACAGATGGAACAAGAGATTGGCAAATTAGTTCATGCCAGTGAGCATGGTGATGAGTCTGTACTAAAACAATTCCATAACTCATTCCAACCTGTATTAGATGGTATGCTTGAAACATTGGGCAGATTGGGAATTGAATTTGACCAGTTCACCAATGAGTCTATGTTTGTAACTAATGGCGATGTTGCTAAATTGACTGAAACACTTTCCCAATTAGACATTCACGGAGTTGCAGATAATGGAGCTGAATATTTAGATTTAGGCGCTAGAGGTATGAAAGGCAAGACTGAATTCTTCTTCAAAAGGGGCGATGGTTCATCACTATATGCAACTAGGGATATCGCTTATCATATCTGGAAATGGAAGCAATGTGATGACTTAATCAATATCTTAGGAGAAGACCATAAATTACAATCCAAACAAGTCGGCATGACTCTTCAGGAATTGGGCCATAAAGTCCCTGAAGTACTATTCTACTCATTTATCAAATTGCCAGAAGGAAAGATGTCGACACGAAGAGGAAATGTTGTTTTCATGGATGATTTGCTTGAAGAAGCCAAGCAGCACGCATCTAAGATAGTTAGAGAGTTACGTACTGAATATTCAGAACAGGAGGTATCTCATATCGCTGAGTCAGTCGGTAGGTCTGCTATACGATTCAATATAATCAAAGTAAGTCCTGATAAAGGGTTCACATTTAGATGGGAAGAAGCATTAGCATTTGAGGCTGGATCTGCTCCATTCATTATGTATAGCCACACAAGGGCACTTTCTATAGCCAAAAAATGTGCCGATAATGGAATAGATGTTGAAAACATTTCAAATAAAACACTAAACTTAGAAATAATTGATTTAGAATTACCAAAATCATTAGTTGACTTACTTCGGTGCATGGCCATACAAAATGATATCTTAGAACGTTCAGTAAGGCAATGCAGACCTAACCTATTTGCTAATCAAGTACTGAATCTTGCAACGAGTTTCAATGGTTTCTATCGTGATTGTAAGATTTTTGATGACGGTCAAGTCAATGAATTGTACCTACAAGTATCACAACTTGCATCCAAGTTCCTAAAAACTGGCATGGAAGGCTTAGGTATAATTCCACTTGAAAGAATGTAATTATTTGGCATCCGATCTATACCACCCATCAGGTAACTCCATTGGGTCATAAACATTTGAATCTTTAACTCTACGAACGATTTCAAGTTTCATCGCTTCCATTCCGACCCCTTCAATAGCAGACATCGTTACTCGTTCATTTTTATCATAAAGTAGCGGCAACTCAGGTTCACCCTCTGAACCTTCTTCAATCCACTCTAGTTCAGATTGCTTAACTAAATCCCAACTTTCAGGCCTTGGTTCAATTAAATCAGCCTTTGATGATACAACCATTAATTCTGTTCCAGGAAGGAGCATCTTTACATCTTCAAGTAAATTCATTTGCTCTTCGATTGAAGTACCACAGTTCTGACTCTCATCAACTAAAAATAGTACCAAAGAACCTAAATTTTCAAGGGCTGAAATTGCTTGAAGTTCAATGTCATTTCTCTTCTCCATAGGCCTATCTAATAAACCAGGGGTATCGACTAATTGATATTGTAATCTGCGATGAACGAAATGTCCAACATGTATTTGCTTAGTTGTAAAGGGATAATGATTTACTTCCATCTTTCCAGAACTTAATGCTGAAATGAAAGCGGATTTACCGACATTTGGTGCGCCACAAACAACCACACATGGAAGAACTTGGTCTATTGTGGGTAGGCGTTTGAGGACTTCTCTTGACTTATTTAGCCAATCAAGCGAAGGTCCTACTCTTCTCATTATTGATGAAATTCTACCATATGCTTCTCTTCTTGCATCATGCATTAATTCAGTTCTACCTGTGCGAATTATTTTTTGTGCATTTTGCCTCGAGATATTTACGACTTGTTTAGAACCCCATTGTAACATTGAAAGATGATGCCTATAATCATCACAGCCAACACATGCATCTATCATTGAAACATCGAATTTTGGAGATTGGTCTAGAGATGGCCATGTATTTACTGTATCTAGAAGAGTTGTTGAAATAATATCTGCAGCTGTTTGTACCATTCGATTCATCTGTTTCCTTACTCTGAAAATTCGATCCGAATCATCAACTCTATCTGCTGCCTTTCTGGCACGAGAGAATGCTTTGTCGAGTATTTCATCCTCTAAAAGGACGGTTGGAAGAGTACGCCATGATACTTTCATACTGCTCCCCAATCGTGTCCAGATGACCACACTTCAAGAAGACTTGGTAGGGATTAACTCAATATAATCAAAATCTCATAATTTAGGAGCGAGGTTCAAGTAGGCTCGGCCTATGGTTAAACCATGGCGAGAAAAAAAAGCGAGGTCAAACTACCTAAATGGGCAGTATCATTGTGGGAAGACATGGGCTCACCAAATCTCTCTGATGTAGATGGAGTTAACAGTGGAGATTTGTTAGAAAGGAGACATGGACTTCGCAAAGATGATATTGTAGAGGTTCAACTTGATGCTCGCGCTTTTACTGATGGAGAAGATACATGGATTAGAGGCAGACTTTTATCATCTGGAAAATCAAGTATTGAAATCCTTTGCGAAGAAGGAAAAAACAACTATATCGCTAGAGACGTGATAGTTAAGATTGTACTAATTGCACATACAAGACCTGCATACATCGATGACAAAGAATTACTAGCATTCGAAAGAGAGGATATGAAAAGACGTTCTAATTTGCATGAAAAGGTCGAAAAAGAAAGTAAAGGCTCCGATGACACCCATCTATGGGGTTGATTTCTTGTCAATTGACAATGACTGCAAACCAATCGAACAACACTATTACCAAAGGACAATTGAATTTATTCTTAGTTGGAGCAAAGTGCTAATCAAAACTTGGAGTCATGATTGTGGGACTTTCAAAAAGGGACTTATTTATATGCAATTCAATCGATGAAATAATTAAATAAAATTGAGGTTCTAATATGCCTACAGACCCTAAAGGAAGAACAGAAGCGGGATATGAAACCCATGTGTTTATTTGTGGGCATGAACGTAATGAAAATCAATCAAGGCCTAGTTGCGCTAAAAGAAATAGTTTAGAACTATTACGGCACCTTAAGTTATTGATAAATAATAGTGAAATGGAAAATGTCAGAGTTCAAAAATCGGGCTGCTTAGATTTCTGTGAATTTGGAACTACTTGTGTAGTATACCCTGAAGGGACTTGGTATTCTTTGGAAAATATAGAATCGGTTGAAGATGTTTTCATGAGTCTAAAAGAAGGCACGGTGTCTAAGAAACACCTGCTAAATATTCAATCATAATTTAACTGGCCTATTTGCACCACAGGCTTGACATTTCAGTAGAGTAGTTCTTTCTTCTCTAACAAACATTGTATCAGGTGATTTACATTGAACACATTTGATGAATGAGTTAACATAATTAGCGATTGTTTTCTTTATTCTTTTTGGTGGTATTCTACCTTTGAATCTAGCCCTAGGGCCGTCTCTTGAACCAGATGTTCCTAAATCATTTAGAATATATTGGTACACATGGTTTTCGTCTCTTTCCATCATCGAAACAACATCATTAAAATTACGGAAAATTGTATTTGAACCCTCGATTAGGATTTGTGGTTCGGGAAGTCTCCACCTTGATCTAGAGGAAATATTCTCCGGAATATTTTCACGGGCTCGGTCGAGAAGTGTCTCGTAATCAAAGTCTCCCATGGTTAGCGCTTGCATCATTCGTTCTTGAAGGCTTTGGGATTAATTATTACTGATTAATGGTATATTTGATGAAAGGTTTGATGTGTTGAAATAGTCTCGACGGTAATGAGAGACATGGTATCAAGTATAGAGGAACTTCGAATCACTGCCGGGAATTTACGCAAAGAAGGATTGAACAGTCAGCAAATTGCCGATGAACTCTCCCTTTCTCAAGATACTATTTCTTGGCTTCTAGCTGGCAACCAAAAAATAGAAGATAGGCTTCCAGATGTTAGAATTGGCTGGAGAACAATAGGTGTAAAACCAAATCGAATATCTGCTGTTGGAACAATAATGGCAGACGTCGCAGATGAAGAACTTGGTTTTGATGAGATTGATACTGTAGTTGGCATTTCCATTAACGGAATATCTTTTGCTCATGAAGTTGCAAGTAATTTAGATTGTGAATTCACCGTATATAGAACGACAGACAAAGGTGATGGTTCTGGTTCTTTGTCGAATAAATATGGCCAAGTTTCTGGTAAAAAAGTTGTAATTGTTGATGATGTTTTATCCACTGGCCAAACAATGACTAAAACTATCAATTCAATTAGAAATGCAGGTGGAGAAGTCGGTTTGGTAATTGTCTTAGTCAATAAGACAATGCGTAATGAAATCGAAGGCGTTCCACTTAGAGGCGTAATTCGCGCCGTTTCAGTTTGAGGTGAAATAATGCATTGGGCAGATGTTACAGCCCAGGCCTTAGCGCACAAGGCTAACAAACATGTAATCTCTACTGGTATAACTCCTAGTGGTGAATTTCACATTGGGCATCTTAGAGAGATCCTAACTGGTGACATGATTTCTAGAGCAGCACGAAATGCAGGACTTGATGTTGATTTCATTTTTATTGTGGACGATGCTGACCCACTAAGGAAAGTTTATCCTTTCTTGCACGAAGATTATTCCGAATTCATAGGTCACCAAATTGGTTCTATTCCAGCGCCTGATAAAGAAGGAAAACCGGATTTTGAGAAGTTTAAAAAAGATGGTTTGAATTATGCAGATTATTTTCTTAACCCGTTTCTAGATGCTTTAAGAAAGATAGGCGTAGTTCCTCGTATAATCAAAAATATGCACTCATACCAATCTGGTGCATTTAATGAAGTTTCAAAAATAGCCTGTGATAAAGCAAAAGAAATTAGAGAAATTATTGAACGTGTATCTAGTAGAGAATTAGCAGATAACTGGTTCCCATGGAGTCCTTTGGACTCGAAAGGTTCCCTAGAAGGTGTTGTGGTTACCGGCTATGAATATCCTTTAGTTCATTGGAAAGATTCTCATGGAGTTGAAGGTAGTTCAGATATTACTAAGGGAGAAGGTAAACTTCCATGGAGAATTGATTGGCCTGCAAAATGGTCTTGGATAGGAGTCACGTGTGAGGCATTTGGAAAGGACCATGGCGCTGCTGGAGGTTCATATGCCACAGGAAGAGAAATATGCCAAATTTTTGGACATCAGCCTCCTCAACCATTAACATATGAATGGATTAGTCTGAAAGGACAAGGCGCAATGTCGTCATCTTCAGGAAATACGATTGGGCCAATTGAAGCATTGGAATTAGTACCTCCTGAAATACTCAGGCTTTTAATCGCTCAATCAAAGCCCAATAAAGCAATAGAATTTGACACTGGAATGAGTCTAGTTAATCTAGCCGATGAGTATGAAAGACTTCTCTCACGTAATTTCGAACAAGAACTTGCAGAAGAAGACCTGTCGCGGAGGAAAAAAGTTCAGATTGAAGATGCAATAGGAGCCTTAAAAATGTCTAAAGTAACTCCTGACTCAAATTTGGAATCATCTAATGTAACCTTTAGGCATCTTTGTTTACTTGCCCAAACTAAAACTTCAGATGAAATGGTTTGGTCAAGTCTGGGCTACTCCGAATCAAAAAAACCACCTAATTCATTAGTTGAAAGATTGAACAAGATGAAACTTTGGATAAAATCTAAACACCTCCCTGAAGAAATGCGAATATCATTAATTGAAAATCCACAACCTGATACATTTCAGGATTTTGGTGAAGAAGAAATCAAGGTTTTACAGTTGCTAAAGTCTGAATTAGAAAAATGCGAATGGAACAAAGAAGACATTGGTATTGCCATTCCAAACTCTGCTAAATCAATTGGTCTGCCACCTAAAATTGCCTACTTCACAGCCTATAAATCTCTCATGGGCCGTCCTAGAGGTCCACGATTAGCACCGATTCTTGCTGAAATTGAGAGGGAACAAATAATTGGAATAC
>Ga0066862_10000266_pt1 | contig 20753 bp, 17 predicted proteins | sample ETN02SmetaG_FD_66431 | JGI IMG/M metagenome (GOLD analysis project Ga0066862, IMG submission 66431) | Marine microbial and viral communities from oxygen minimum zone, Eastern Pacific Ocean - ETNP2014F10-02SV255 | ecosystem: Environmental > Aquatic > Marine > Oceanic ... | reverse complement strand
CGTAGAACAACCTCAAGGAGCAATTAGTGCTGGTGATTCAGTAGATGTAATGCTATATGTAAACCTTAGCGCACAACCTGCAGAATCATGCGATACTACTGTACAAGCTGCAGCACAAAGCATCACAGGGCCTGGGAATGGTGAAATTACGGTAACAACAACAGCTGGAGAAGGTAGTAGCGGAAGTACATATGGAGTTGAACTTAGTACTGATCATTCAGAAAAAAAGACATGGAATGGTAATGATGAAGAAGTTATTTGGCCAGTAACTGTAAAGAATACTGGCCAATTTAATGAATCAATTAATCTTGAAGCGGAAGAAAATTGGGAGAGTGATTGTGAGTTTTCAGGCTTACAATATGACATTGATCCTCAGCAAGTCAGTCTTGACGCTGGAGACGAAGAAGAAGTTACATTCACAGTTACCGGAATGGAAGATGAGCATTTGGCATTCACTTCTTGTTTTCTAATTACAGCGACAATCACAAATGCCCCACCTGGACAAGATGAAGAAAATAATACTGATGAATTAGAATTGGAATTAGAAATTCCAGAAATTAAAGATTGTTCATTTACAAGTTCTTCTATAAGTGTGGGCGCAGCACCTTTTGAATCAACAACTGCAAGATTTACTGTACAAAATGAAGGTAATGCAGATTTTAATATTGCCATCTCATCATCCGGAAGTAAGAGCTCTTGGGTTCAAGATATTGAACCTGGTTCTGGAGAATTAGAATTAGGAACAAATTATGTGTTTGATGTATTAGTACAGCCAGATAATTCTGTTAATGCAGGCCAGACCGTTTCTATTACAATTAGAGCTAGTGAACAAGGAGGAGGAGTTCTATGTTCAAGTTCTCTTGATGTTACTATAGGGCAATTTCATGATGGTGAAATTGAATTCATTGGTAATGTAGCAGAAATTCAACCAGGAAGTACTGGTTCTGCACAAATTCACATTACAAATACAGGAAATGGGCCTGATTCATACTCTGTTTCAATTGAGGCAAATGAACCTGCAGGATGGAGTTCAAGTTTTTATGCTGGAGATACAGGAGGTTCAATAAATTCAATTTCTGTAGATCAAGGTCAAAGTGTTACTGTATTTCTAAATATTTCAGTTCCTTTAGATGCTTTAGCGGATGATGCTGTTGTATATACTATTGAATTATTAAGAAATAATGAATTATTAGATGAAGATGCTACTTCTGTGCCTGTTGCTGAAAGACATGGAATTGATATTGATGTAACTATTACTTCTCAGTCTGGTAAAGACGGTGCTACTGTTTCTTATCCATTTACAGTAACAAATGATGGGAATGTTGCAGATAATTATAATTTGGTTGTTTCAAAAAATTCGTGTACAAGTAGTGATGGAAGTAATTCTGATTGGGATGTTAGATTCTTTGAAGATGGAACTAATGCGGTTGAAATTAACATGGTAAATATTCCTGCTCAAACAACAAAAAACCTCCTTGCAAAGGTTACAATTGATGGTGGAGAAAAAAGTCAATGCAGGTCTACAGTACAAATCCTAAATACTGCTGATCAATTGACTTTGCAAAAAACATTCAATATCACTACTACTAGTTCAAATCTAATTTTCAGAATGAATGCATTTTTCGAAAATCCCGGAGATGTTCCTAACCAAGTAGAAGTTACTCAAGCACCAGGAGGATCTGCTGAATTTGTATTTTGGATACAAAATGATGGAGTGTTTTATGGAAATCCACAAGAAGATAATGCTGTTATTTCCATAAGAAGCATCGATGGAGTTGAATATGAATTAAATGTAAATAAAAATGGTGTTATTACTGATGGCTCTGAGTCTATTCCTGTACCTATGAAATATGTATTAAGAAACCTCACTTCAGGTGAATTTTATGTTGGAGGAGATGGAGAAATTCTAGAGTTTTCAGATATGAATGAGGCAAACAATACTTGGTTAGCAGGAGGTTTAGTAGGAACTCATGAAATTATCTTATTTGCCATTCAAGTCACTATTATACTCAATATAGATGAAGATGTAGAAGATGGAAATGGTGGAACTGTTTACATTGATGTAAGGTCTGAACATAATGCAGAGTATGTTAAAACTCTTGAAGTTGTTTTGAAAATTGAAACCATACATGATTTGAAAATTGAAGCAGTTGGCAGTTCTACAAAAAATATCGAATATCCAGACAATGCTATTTTTGAATTGAGGGTTTACAATGATGGCAATACAAACGAAAGAGTTGTTGTCGCGGTTTCTGAAGGACTCAGAGGATGGATTCCTTTGGTTCCAGATAGTGATGATCTTGAATTTTCGATAGCTCCAGGAGAATTTAGAGTAATAACAATCAAAGTTGAATCACCAGAATCTACCTTAAGTGATGATTTTGAATTCACTGTTAGTGTACAACCTAAAGATGCTTCTGGAATGATTGGTAGAAAGAACATTGAATTGCAAGTCATTGGTGAGGAAGCAAGTGGATTTTTACCCTCTTTTGGCCATATTTCGGCACTATCATGTATTGCAATAGCAGCAATATGCAGCATGTATTTTGAAAGAAGAAAAACTGAGATTTAGGGTTAAGTTTAGGCGTGGCTAAATTTTAAATAGAACCATATGCTTATTTTCTTAATACAAGTGGAACTTAGCAAGGGAGTCTTAGTGCTCTCTGGGATGTCGAAAGAATGACCGTGACTGAGAGTTACGTAGCCGTTGGATTAATGGCTATTCTTGGCATACTTTTCCCACTAAGTCAATTCATAGTAACCAGGTTTTTTAGGCCTGTCACTGATTCTGCAAATCCTAATATTACGAAATCATATTTCTTACCTGGATATGAAAGAGATCACAGTATGTATCCTCGAAGATTATCCACTTATGAGTGTGGTTCTGAACCAGTAGGTGGAGCAATGATCCAATTCCATTTCCAATACTATTGGTATGCAATTATATTCCTTGTTTTTGATATTGCATTTATGTTTCTTGCATTAGCAGGAACATTAACAATGAATGCTGGCGTAAATAATGCAAGACATGATGATGCTGTATTTGCTCTTGCTATTGCTGGTATTTTCTTACTATTGATGAGTTTAGGTGTATGGCATGTATTCCGTAAAAGGGGTAGAATCTATATTTGAGGTGAGTAAATGAAGGACGATTCAGAAAATTTCAGTGTGTTCAATAGTAGGGCATTAATTGATGTTGTAGGTAATGTAACTGATGAAGCCCTTAAAGCTACAAAAATTAAACAACTTATTGGAGTATTAGGTGGTAGATTTTTTAATTGGGCCCAAAGAAAAAGTTTGTTTCCTCTACATCTAGGTATCAAATGTTGTGCTCTTGAAATGGCAGCAGCTGGAGCACCTAGGTTTGATGCTGAAAGATTTGGAGTGTTCTTCCGTTCATCACCAAGACAATGTGATGTTTTATTGGTAAATGGCCCTATTAGTAAAAAATTCGCTGATCCTATTGTAAGATTATGGGAGCAAATGCCAGAACCAAAATGGTGTATTGCAATGGGCGAATGTGCAATTTCTGGTGGTCCTTATTTCCAATCATACAATATTCTTGAAGGAGTCGATACAATTATTCCAGTTGATGTTTATATTCCTGGTTGCCCTCCTCGTCCTGAAGCTTTAATTGACGGATTTGGGAAATTACGTGAAAAAATAATCAGGATTGGAGCACCTCCTGTAAAGGAAAGTGAAACTGACGCTCCGATAATTATTGGAGAAGATTAAGGGGTGTAAAAATGCAAATTATTTCTTCTGAACAAAATCTTTCTGCAGTTAAAGTTGCAGTTGAAGAAACAAACAAGCGATTTGAGGAAGCAGGCATTACTGCTGAATCTTGTCAACATAGAAGTGGAAGAAAATATTCATTTGTACATATCAATTGTCCTCCAAATCATTGGGTTAGTTTAGCTAAATGGCTACGTTTTGAGCAAGGAGTGGATTATCTAAGTATGATTACGGGAATACATTTCCCGTTAGAATTTGAATTCTTTTCCGGCCAACCAGGATATAACCCCGGCACTCCTGAAAAAGGATGGGAAGTAATTGTTCATTTAACTCGGAAAGGTATTAAAAATCCTAAAGTAGGTGAACAAACTATAATCAATCCTACTAAATTAACTGGCATGGATATTCCTCTTGAATATCAAATTTCATTAGTACTTCCTCAAACAGATGAACCAATTATTCCAAGTGTCCAATCAATTTGGGATGGTGCTGATTGGAACGAAAAAGAAACTTGGGATTTATTAGGAATTGAATTTGAAGGTCATAAAAATATGATGAGAGTATTAAATCCACATGATTCACCACCTGGATTTCATCCATTACAAAAACAACACAAAATCAGATATCACAATCATAATGAAATGTACGATGATGCTCAAGGTTTTATGAGAAAACCATTAGATTCAGACAAAAAGAAATGAGGGATTAATTATGGCAGAAATGTGGATTACAATGGGACCTCAACATCCTATGACTCATGGACTCTGGACATTAAGGGTTAAAGTAGACGGAGAAACGGTAGTAGATACAGTTCCTGAGTTAGGATATATCCATAGAGGCGTAGAAAAAATCTGTGAAGCACGAAATTTTACTCAAATTACACCATATTGTGATCGTCTATGTTATGCTTCAGCTATGACTTGGGCACAATCTTACATTTATGCTGCTGAAGATATGTTAGGTGCTGAAGTACCAGAAAGAGCAGAATATATTCGATTAATTGCAGTAGAAATGCAAAGAATTGCAAGTCACTTGATGTGGTTAGGTGCCTACTGTCCGGATGTAGGAAATCTAACTGTATTTGTGTGGTGTCTACGTGATAGAGAATTATTCCTTGATTTATTACAAGAATTGGGAGGAAGTAGGATGCACTATAACTTCCCTAGAGTCGGTGGAGTTAAACGTGATTTGCCAATTGGTTTCGCAGTTAGAGCAAGAGCAAAAATAGAGATGTTTCTAAAAAGACTTCATGAATATGAAATGTTATTAGATGAATCTACTATCTTCCTCGTTAGAACTCAGGGAGTAGGTGCATGTAAAGCTGAGGATATGATTAATGCTGGAGTCACTGGACCTAATGTTCGGGCTGCTGGGGTTAATTATGATGTTAGGTGGGCTCACCCATACAGTGTTTACGATCAAGTAGATGGCGTTGCATCAGTTGAAAAAGCATCATCTAATGAAGGTTCAGATTGTTATGATAGGTACAGAGTAAGAATGACAGAAATGATTGAATCATGTAATATGATTATCTCTGCACTTGACAGTATACCTGGTGGTGATGAAACTCACTATAACAAAAAGGATGAGATGATTTACATTAAACCTCCAATTAGAGCACCTGCAGGACAAAATGGATTTCATCATTTTGAAGATTCTCGTGGAGAATCTACATTTTATTTGGCTGGCGGTGGAGGTAAAAAGGGACGTGGTGAATTCCCTTATAGAATGAGTATAAGATCTCCTATGTTTATTACAATTCCATATGTTGCCAAAACAATGATTGGTTACAAAGTAGCAGATATTCCTGCAATTATGGGTTCTTTTGACCCTTGTATTGGAGAAACTGATAGGTGATAATAATGGCTGATGATGCGAAATATGATTGGTTGAATGTCAACAAAGCAATTGACAGTTCCGCAACGGATTTACACTCAATTGCCTTTAATTCAATTGACGTGAACGCTGGAACTTCTCTCTGTACGGCTGAGGGAACTGTCAAAGCAAACACTATTTTCTTCGATACGATTCCAAACTGTACAGGAGACGTATTTGAAATATTTACTACATCAGTTGTAACTTTCACTATGTGCGTAATAATTTTTACAATAATTATGCTTTCGCAATTTATTACGGTTATTTGGACTGAAAGAAAATTAATTGCACGGTTTATGGATCGAAGAGGTGCAACAACATCAATGAGAAGTTTATGGGTTGGTGAAAATGGAGTGACTGCTGGGGAATGGTGGACTCTTCTGCCCTTTGGCTTAGGTGCTCCTGCAGGATGGATAGTCAATACATTAAATCGCGTTGCTGGAAATAAAAGTGATAAAGCAACAGTGAATCGTGTGAATAATCGTAGTTGGCATGGTGTTTGGTATTTATTCCCTGGTTTCTTTCAAGGATTAGGAGATGGTATGAAATTCTTAACAAAAGAACATATGGTGCCTAGTAAAGCTGACAAATTAATCTATGAATTAGCACCATTCCTAATAATTTCATCAACTGTAATGATTCTTGGATTTTTACCATTTGGTTCAGGCATTTATGCTGCTGATCCAGAAATGTCTGTATTATTTGCATTTGCAATCTTTGGAATAGCTCCACTAGGCGTTTTCTTTGCAGGTTGGAGTTCCAATAACAAATATTCTCTTTTAGGTGGCATTCGAAGTGCTGCTCAATTAACTGCTTATGAAATTCCATTGTTAATTACAATCCTTTCTGTATGTGTTTTATCTGGAAGTTTAAACATAATTGAAATTATTGATTTCCAATATGGTTCGGGTGTATGGAATTTCTTTTTAATTCCACTTGGCTCACTCTTATTCCTAGTAACGATGATTGCTGAAGTGGAAAGGATTCCATTTGATATGCCGGAAGCTGAAGCAGAATTAGTTGAAGGTTGGTGGACCGAATATGGTGGAATGAGATGGGGGCTATTATTTGCATCAGAGTATCTTCGTTGCTATGCTGCTTGTATCCTAATGGCACATTTCTTCTTTGGGGGATATCACGCCCCATTCGCTAATTTCATAGGAGATTTAGGCGTATTTGGTGATGCATATCTAGCAATTCCAGGTATTGTATGGGTATTACTAAAAGCATGGTTTTTCTTTGCAATTTTTGTTTGGGTTAGAGCGGCATTCCCTCGAATTAGAACTGATCAAATTCTAGAATTAGGTTGGAAATATCTATTACCATTATCATTAATTAACTTAGCATTTGCATTCATTTTAAGACTTTATGTGTTCGATGGAAATACTTGGGGCCCTGGTTCTGGAATGATAATTCCAGCAGTAATCACAATTGTTTCATTAATATTATTTGTAGTACTCTCGGTTGATGAAGATCCTGACTGGGAAGGGCAAAGAATGTCACACACAAGGACTATGACCCCTGCGGGAACGCATACAATTGGAGAAGATTAAGGAGTTGAAAATATATGCCAATGCACCCAAGAGCACAACCAAATTTTAGAAATTTGATTATTCGACCACTATGGATGTCAATGAAAACAGCACTGAGAACTTTTCCAGTAATTGGAAAGTATTTCCGGAATGAATACCACAATAAACCTGCAGAATTATTAGATGAGAATTCAAAACTAAGAGTTAAAGAAAATAAATACAATACTCCTGAAAATCAGGAATATACTGCAGATAGGGAATCTAGTGATTTATTTCCTTCTATTTATCGGCCTGTCACAATAATGTATCCTTATGAACGTTTAGAAGACATGGAACCATGGTTATTTGTTCCAGGTGAATATAATGGAAGAATTGGAGTGATTTGGGAAACTTGTACTGCATGTAAATTATGTGTGACTATTTGTCCAAATGATTGTCTACATATGACAACTGAATTACGAGTAGATGTAATGGAAACCAAAGATGGAGAACATACAGGATTAGGAAAAGATTTGGATATTGGAAGTTGGGCAGCCATGCCTCTTAAATCCGGTAAAAAAGAAAATGAAGATTATGATATTTTTACTGCACATAAAGGCCCTAGTGATGATTATAGATTTGGAGAAATTATTGATTTATCTGGAGAAAATGCGAAAATACGCTGGAATGATTCAGGAACAGAAACTGAAATTTCAACATCAAAACTGTATCCAGCAGATGATCAAATTGTTAGTGGCAGAATAGATATTGGAAGATGTATGTTTTGTGGACTATGCATGGAAGCCTGTGATTTCAGTAGTTTCTTTATGACAAATGAATATGATGGAATGTCTGGATTCACTCGTCAAGACTTATGGTTTGACGCTGAAAGAACAAGAGTATTACCTTCCCACCATCAAGAGGCTGTAGATGCAGAATTAGCAAAGCGTGCAGCAAAGGAACGTGCAAGAAGAGAGAAAAAGAGGGCTAAAGCGGAGGCATAACTATGAGTGTTGTAGAAAATATCATCTTTTTTATGTTTGCAATTATTGCAATCGGCGGTTCACTAGGTACTGTCTATGCAAAGAAAGTTGCACATTCAATGATGGCTCTTATTTTTGCATTCATGGCTGTTGCAGGAATATTCATACTACAAGAAGCTGAATTCCTAGCAGCAATTCAAATTTTAGTTTACTTAGCAAGTGTAATGCTGGTAGTATTATTTGGTGTAATGTTAACTAGAACACAAATAATGGAGGATTTTGAATGAAGATGGTTTCAACACTTGTAAGAATTGGTATTTTAGCAATGGCAATTTTCATTTTTTCAACTATCATTGATTCTTCAAATTGGGCTGATTCATCCTCTGGAGATTCTCTAAATAATCTTGATTTTGCTACCAACATGTTGGTTGATTGGGGATTTGTTGTAATTTTGATTGGTATTTTACTTTCAATGGCAATGGTTGGTGCTGCTTACTTAGTTCGTGATGAGCGTAAAGAAAATTTAGTTTGGGGCGGAGGTGATTCAAATGATTGATCCATCATGGGTTGCAGGATTAGGTGTTCTGATTTTCGCTATAGGGCTATGGGGTGCTTTTACTAGAAAGAATGCAATAATTGTATTGATGTGTATTGAATTAATTCTAAATGCAGTAAATCTTAATTTCGTAGCTGGTGCTGCTTATTTTGGTGATGAATTGGGTTGGATGTACGCCGCTTTTGCAATTGCAATTGCAGCAGCAGAAGTGGCTATTGGTTTAGCAATCTTTTTGTCATTATATTCTAAACACAACACTATTTCATTAGATGAATTAGAATTATTAAAAAATTGAGGGAGAAAAATGGGTAGTGAGCTTTCTGTAGAATTTTGGGTTGCAACAATCCCATTTGTTCCATTACTTACATTCCCAATAATTCTATTCCTTGGGCAATATTTCAATGGCAAGGATTGGTGGAAAAATATCCTAAAAGAAGGTGGAACTATTTCATTAATGTCTATGGGTATTGTATTAATTTTAACATCGATGGTTGTTGCACAATTTTTAGGTGAAATGCACCATGGACAAGGATTAGACATATGGGATTGGATTACATTTGATGTTTTACGTTCAGATGGAATGACTAATGGTGTTAATTTAGGATTTGGAATATTTATTGATCATGTTTCATTGATGTTACTTTTCGTGGCTTCTTTCTTATGTTTCCTAATTAATTGGTTTTCAATAGGATATATGAATACGGATAAAATAAATGATAATAGAAATCATAGATTCTATGCAGAATTTTTAATATTTTGTTCAGGTATGCTTGGAATGGTATTAGCTGACAACTTCCTCTGGTTATTCATCTTCTGGGAAATTATGGGTCTTTGCTCATATCTATTAATTGGCTTCTATTATGAAAAGCCAACAGCTGCTGCTGCTGCAAAGAAGGCTTTTCTAACAACTCGTGTTGGTGATGTATTCCTAATGATTGGATTAATAATCATGTGGAACATATACGGGTCTTTAGAATTTGACATCATATTTGGATGGAATTATTTCACAAACCCTGTTGATTTTACTCTACTAAAAACCGCATTAATCTTGATGTTTATTGGCGCAGTTGGTAAATCTGCGCAATTCCCACTTCATGTTTGGTTACCTGACGCTATGGAAGGACCTACGCCTGTATCTGCACTAATTCATGCTGCAACAATGGTAAATGCAGGATTATACTTAGTTGCACGTATGTTCCCAATATTTATTGGAACTGCAGATGGCAATTTTATTGGGGAATTATCTGATGTTGGAATAATTGTTGCAATGATTGGAGGGATTACAGCATTTATGGCGGCTGGAATTGCATTCGTTCAAAATGATATTAAAAAAGTATTAGCATATTCAACAATGAGTCAATTAGCATATATTTTCACGGGCCTAGGTGCAGCATTATGGTTTGCTAGTGAAGGTTATACTGAATTAGCATTATTTGCATTTGGTGCATCATTATTCCATTTATTCAATCATGCAATGGCAAAAGGAATGTTATTCATGGCATCAGGATCAGTTATTCACGAAATGCATCATGCACATCATCATATTTCACATGGAGAGCATGAAGGTTTTGATTCTCAAGACATGACGAATATGGGGGGTTTAGCTTCTAAGTTACCAATTACCTCAACATCTATGGCTGTGGGTTCAATGAGTATTATTGGAATTCCACTTATTGGTGGTTTCTGGTCAAAAGAAGGCATAGTTGGAAAGATATGGGATGCTGCCATACATGATGGTGGATATTTACTATTTATTCCTGCAGTTCTTGTCTTAATCACGGCAGGAATGACTGGTTTCTATATGAGTAGAATGTGGTTCATGACATTTGCTGGAAAACCAAAAACAAAGGTTGCTGAACATGTACATGAACAAACTCCCTGGATTAAATTCCCACTTGTTATACTAACATTCGTAACATTAGGAGGTATTGTATTAGCTTCAATGCATATCATTAGTTGGGTTGGTGAAGGACATGGGTTTAGTAAATTTGATTTGGTTGGAGAAATGAAACATGCATTCTTCCCACATGAAACAACATTCTTAATTTTAACTTGGGCTACTATTGGTCTTTCTTCTGTAATTGGGCCTATTGTCGCAATGTCTTTGTATGGAGGTAATCTCAAAGAAGGAGAAAAAGCCATTCCTTCTGTTTCATGGATTGTAAAATTATCTGCAATGGTAAAAGATAGATGGGAATTTGACAATAGTAGTTTAGCTAACTCTGGCCTTGCTAATGCTTTAAGAAGAAGATTATATTTTGATGAGTTTTATGATTGGTTATGTTTAAAACTTGTAGTTCCAATAGGACTTGGTGCTGCATTATTTGACAAGAAAGGCATTGATGGCGTCATTAAAGGTATTGAATCGGGTAGCCAATCAGCAAGTACTTGGATTCGTAAACTAACTACTGGTTCTGCTCGCGATTACATTATGATGGTTGCATTAGGATCACTTATGTTTGTAGGATTAATTTGGGGGATGGCATAATGGCTGAAAACAACACAAAACTAAATGATGGCATGTATGTAATCGGTGGATTATTCATTGCAATTGCTGCACTAATGTTTGCTTCTCCAAATATGCCCTCTATGGAAAATGATTGGGTAACATTACCCCTAATCGGGCTTCCAATCTTAGGTTCATTATTGCTTATGGGATTTGCTTCCGCAGTTCCTGCATGGAAAAAAGATAGTATCTCTGGGACAATAAAATACGCTTCTTTGGGTATTTCATTAATTGTTCTAATTATTACAACTCTAATGATGACTGACATTCTAATGAGTGTTCATTGGGCAGATATATCATTCAATCACTATGTATACGAAATAGAATATAATTGGATTGATTCTATTGGAGCAGAATGGCACGTAGGCTTGGATGGATTATCAATGCCTATGGTTTGGCTTACGGCCCTATTAGTTCCAATTACAATGATTACCACCTGGAATGAAAAGAAACCGTGGTATTATCATCCACTACTAATTTTCATGGGTGGCTGTTTAATCGGTGTATTTGTTTCGCTTGATTTCTTTATGTTCTATGTATTCTGGGAGTTGACTCTTGTACCAATGTTCTTCCTAATTTTAAATTGGGGAGGGAAAGAGAGAAAATATGCGGCTCAGAAATTTTTCATCTATACTTTTACAGCCTCAATTCTAATGCTTCTAGGAATAATTACCCTTTACCTATTACAAGATCCTTCTACGGCTAATACTAGTATTACAGGAAGATCCTTTGATATGCATGACATGATTCAAAATGCTCAGGAACAAGTTATTTTAGGTAACATATGGCTTGGAGCAGGGGTTCAAAAATTATTATTTGTCTTGTTTATGGCTGGGTTTTTAGTTAAACTCCCAGTTGTTCCATTCCATACTTGGTTGCCAGATGCACACGTTCAAGCACCAACTGGTGGCTCTATGTTATTAGCAGGAGTAATGCTAAAAATGGGTGCTTATGGAATGTTTAGAATACCAATTTCTATGTTCCCACATGCGTTGGTTGAATTTCAAATGGCATTAATGATAATTGGAATGATTAGTCTGTTTTATGGTGCTTGGGTATGTCTTGGTCAAACAAATCTAAAGCGTATGGTTGCTTATTCATCAGTTTCTCATATGGGTATTATTTTATTGGGTATTGCTAGTTTACAACCACTAGGTTTTGCAGGTGCGATATTCATGATGTTTGCACACGGATTGATTTCACCGATGTTATTTGGTGTTGCGGGTGCTTTCAAACATCATTATCATACCCTAGAAATTGGATCAATGCGGGGTATGGCAAAACATAGTCCTTGGTTAGCTGGAAACATGATGTTTTCATGGATGGCAAGCCTTGGATTACCTCTACTAGCCGGTTTTGTAGCAGAGGTTGCGGTATTGGTCGCATTATGGTTTGAATTCGGTTGGTGGGTAATAATTCCAGGAATAACACTTGCAATTACAGCAGCATACTACCTATGGAGTATGCAAAGAACAATTTTTGAAGGAGGGGAGCAAACAGAACCTCCAGAATCATTAGGTGATGAAAAACCAAGAGATATTGCCATTACTGAAAATGTCGGTTTAATCTCTTTGGCCATTTTAATTGTGATTTTTGGTATATTCCCATTTATCTTCTTTGAAATGATATCTGGATATAGTAGTGAATTAATTAAACAAATGTTAATGGATGAAATTACAGGAAGGTGGGGATAAAATGGCTGTTGATGTATTAAGTATAGATGGAGGTTTGAAATTACTTCCAGAAATGGTATTATTAACTGGTATACTTGCTTTGTTTTTCATTACTAATCTAGGAGATGCAAAAATAAGAATTCCATTAACTCGTTTGAGAATACCTGCACTTCTAGGGGGTAATAGGTTCAAGTGGAATGCGGATCCGAGAATTCCTGGAATTGTTTCAGTTTTCACATTAATTTTTGCAATAGGAATGTTAATTCAAACTTTAGGAGATGATTGTGCAAATGTAATGCAAGGTTTCTGTTCTGAAACAACAATTCTAACTACCTCTGGTAATAATCCCGTACATTTATTAAAATTAGATTCATTTAGTAGACTCTTTGAATTAATGTTTTTCCTTACTTTATTATTAGTTAGTGCAGCAAGTATTAACAGATTACAAGCAGATTCAAATCCAAGTACTGATGATTTAGATCAGTTATTAGATAATCGTAGACAAGTTGATTTCTATCTTCTACTACTTATCTCTGGACTTGGAATGACAATTGTTGCAATGTCTATGAATTTGTTTGTATTATTTGTAGGGTTAGAATTAGCAAGTCTTCCAATTTATGTTATGGTTGCTTTCCATAAGGAATCTAAGGCTGGTTCTGAAGCGGGAGTGAAATATTTCATTACTGGGGCAATTTCATCTGCAGTTGGATTATATGGTATGTCTTTACTATATCTTTGGTCTGGTAGTTTACAATTAACAGTCCTTGAAGCAGCATGGTCAGCAATGAGTACTCCCGAAGCATTACCATTATTTGGCATAAGTTTACTATTAGTTGGGTTTGGATTTAAAATCAGTGCTGTTCCATTCCATTTTGTTGCACCAGATGCTTATGCAGGTGCATCAAGTCCTGTGGCTGCACTTCTTGCAACAGCATCAAAAGCACTTGGTTTCATTGGTTTAATGCGTATTCTTATGATTATTACCTTGCCTGATACAGGAGACACTGCGGTATGGATGTTTGCATTTGGAATCTTATCTGTCGTAACTATGACTTGGGGTAACTTAGCTGCATTGGGTAGTGAAAACCCAAAACGTATGCTTGCATATTCCTCGGTTGCTCATGCAGGTTACATGATGAGTGCTTTAGTTGCAGTTGCTGCTTGGAAAAACGGGAGTTATGCTGAAACAAACAATGAAGGGCTCATGGCAGCAGAACTAATTATTGGTGCAATTCTTTTCCACTTATTTGTCTTGATTAGTTTCAAAATTGGAGCCTTTATGGTACTATCACACTTAGAAACCGAAGAAGAAGTTACTGACATGTCAAGTTTACATGGATTAGCAAAAAGAGAACCTCTTATTGCAACATCTATGTTTGTGTTTATGTTAGCATTAGCTGGAGTTCCTCCTCTTGCTGGTTTCATGTCAAAATTCCTAATGGTTACTGGAATCATTCAAGTTGCTTCTGCTGATGCCTTAACGAATAATAATGTAGATCTAATTCCAACATTTTTTGGGATGCATTGGACCTTTTTCTTAGCCATTTCAATATTTGTAAACAGTGCAATAAGTCTTTACTATTATCTTAGAATTGGAGTTCTTATGTTCTTTGAAGAATCTAAAACAAGACTTCCTTTACCAAAAGTATCTGTTTTAAGATTAACAATTTTTGTTTGTGCTTTAGGAACTATCTTTTTCGGAATTAATTCCGATTGGTTAATTGAGTCTGTTACTAATGCAGCAGCAGCATTATTTTCAAACTCTTAAGCATCTTGTTTAAATCAAAGTGGTGAGACGGTAAACCATGGGCAGACGTTTCCAAGAAAAGGTCGATAGCGAAGAATTAGCTAGACTTGAATCTGATGTAGGACCAATCAGAGTGAAAATGCCTAATATAAAAATCAATGAAATGTTTGCCATTGCTGATAATATTCTTGGCGGAAGAAGAGTTAGTGTAATTTGTGCTGATGGAAAAACAAGAATGGCAAGAATTCCTGGAAAAATGCGAAGAAGACAATGGGTTCGCGAAGGAGATTTGATAATTGTTTGGCCATGGGATTTTCAAGATAGTAAAGCAGATGTGAAGCATCGATATTCAAAGACTCAGGCTATTTACTTATCAAGAAAGGGTGTTTTACCAGAAATAGTAGATCTATTTGGTTCAGGTGAAGAATTACAAGAAGAAACTGATGATAGCGGTATTTGGGATGAGACTCCTAATAATACTAAATCAGAAAAAGAGGAAGAAAAAACTGAAGAAACTGAATCTAAAGACGATGAAGATATTAATTCTGACGATATCGATGATTTGTTTGGATGATGAGAATCTATGGAAGATTATGACGATTTAGATGAATCCTTGCCACAATCATGGGATGATTTGGTTAATGAGTTTGGTGAAATTGAAGAAAAGACAATGAAAAGGAAAAAACTTCGACGCAACAATGAATCTAATCAATTAAAAGATCCAGGACAACGTTGGAAATGGATGGTTGAACCGAAGTATAAACAAATGTTCAATGAAATTGAACAAAAGATTCAGGGCGCTATTGGCGTTGGGAAATTTGAATGGGTTGATCGCCGAGTATTTGATCAAGTATTTGACCGAATGACTTTGCTTGGTGTGTATAAATTAATGCATGCTGGAGAAATTGGTCAAATTAATTGGCCAATCGCTAGAGGAAAAGAAGCACATGTATTTCATGGCTTGGGGGTAGATGGCGTAATTGCAGTAAAGATTTTTCACACATCAAATGCAGTATTTAAAAATCTAATGAAATATATTGAAGGGGATCCTAGATTTGGTGGTTTAAAACGAAAACATAGAGATTTAGTTACTGTCTGGGTCCGTAAAGAGCATCGTAATTTGCTTAGAATGAAGAGATGCGGGCTTAATGTTCCCGAACCTTTGGGAATTCATCAAAATATTCTGGTAATGTCATATGTAGGAAATGAAGAAAGACCAGCTCCTCGACTTAGGGATGTAACTATTGAAAACCCTGAGATAGTTTTTGAAAAATTAAAACATTTTATTCGTATATGTTGGCATGAAGCAAAATTAGTGCATGCCGATTTTTCAGATTATAATATCCTATGGCATGAAAATGAACCAGTAGTAATTGATGTCGGACAAGCAGTTTCAGATAAACATCCGCATGCAAAAGAATTCTTGGTTAGAGATGTTCAAAGATTGATTGATTGGGGCACTAAACAAGGATTAAATGTGGAATTAGCAGAAACGCTTTTTGACATTCTTAATTAGACATTATTGGTTCTTTAATATCAAACCCTTTAGCCATCCAAAATGTAAATAATAATCCAATAATTATTTGCAACATTGCAAAAACAAGTATTGCATCTCTTACACTCAAATAATTTTTATCTACTGCAATACTTGCTGAAAATGCTGACGCTGCATTAAAAAATGCCATCAATAATAAATCAGTTGCAAATACACGTCCCCTCCATTCATCTGGTACTCTTTCTTGTAACATCACTGTTGATAATACCCAATTTGAACCACTTGCTGCATGAGAGAAAATGATTAATGAAATAGATAATATTGTCCATTCCAATAATCCAAAAATAAAATAAAATAGGCCACTGATACTTATTAGTAAACCAATAATATATTTCCATTTATCCCTATCTCTAAACAATGATCTTGATATTAATGGCCCAACACCAACTCCAATTGCTCTAGCCAAAAACATTACACCGACTCCAATTGCAAAATCACCAACTCCAATTTCATCCCCAACTAAAACAATCAAAAATACTAATCCTCCTCCGCCAATAGTCCAAACCGACTTAGCAAAAACTAACCTTAAAATCTCTTTTTTGCTAGAGATATATTTCCATCCATAAAAAATATTTGTAAGACCTGTTTTAATAATTGAACCTTCTACTTTTTCTTCTTCTTTTTGTGGAAAATTTATTGTAAAAATTAATAATGCTGCGATAACAAAAGAAATTGCATCTATTATAAATGCAACATCTACACCATATTTTGCTGTAACAAACCCCCCCAATGCACAACCTAAACCAAGCATTGCTGACCACGTGGCTGTATCAATTGCATTTGCAGTTAGTAACTCATTTTTTTTCACTATATTTGGAAGTGCTGCTCTTTCTGCAGGAACTTCTAAAGCATGTAGTGCCATCATTAAAAATACTAAGACATAGAGTAAAATCAATTGTTCAGAAGTATTAACAAAAATTAATCCTAATGCTACTAAAGCACTAAGTAAATTAGCAATTATCATTATTTTTTTCCTATCATACATATCTGCTAACATCCCAGTGAATGGTTGTGGTACTGCAAAAGCTAGCATCCTTAATGCCATTATACTCCCTAATGCTAATTCAGAGCCTGTCAACTCAATTACCAATACAAAAACTGCAATTGTGTTAAACCATGTTCCGCCATTAGAAATCAAAAAGGAAAGCCAAAAGCGAGTATATGTTGGGTTTTTTCTTAATAGCTCAAAATAACCAATTTCTAATTCCTCTAATACATATGAATTAGTAGAAACTTGAACATTTGCTTCTGCCATTATTCATTCCTGTAATCAACCATCCTTAACAAATTGCTAAGGAAATCTATCGCGATGTTCAAAACCAATGTGTTTGTCAGCGGAGAATATGGAGAGCACCCTCAAGATTCCAAAAAAGAGAATTGCAATGATGATTGGAAAAGGAGGAGAAACAAAAAGAATGCTTCTAGAAAAAGCAAAATGTAACTCCATAACAATAAATTCTGAAACTGGAGATGTCACAATTCGATGGGGTGACCCTGGGTCGTATGATCCATTAATGATGATGAAATTACCTGATGTCATTAAAGCAATAGGGAGAGGAATGAATCCAAAAAAAGCAATTTCTTTACTAAATGATGAAATGTTATTTGAATTGATAGAATTAAAATCATTTGTGGGTAAAAAAGCAAATCAGCAACGGAGAATAAGGTCACGAATTATTGGATCGGAAGGAAAAATACGTAAAAAAATCGAATCTTTAACAAATTGTGAAATTACTATTTATGGTGGAACTATTGTAATTATTGGAGATGATATAGGTTTACCTATGGCTAGTGATGCAATAAAAAATCTACTCAATGGAGCAGAACATGGACCGGTATTGAATAAACTCGAAGTAGTTCGTAAAAAACAAAGAATTACATCTAAATTTCTTGATAATATTGAAACAAAAGAAGGTTCTCTTGGATTTGAGCATTTAGTGCCTGGGTTAAGTAATATCGCAGAAAGAAGAAATCGAAAGTACAAAAATTCGCAACCAGACATAGAAGATGAAGAAGAATTATCAGAACTTATGTCACTAAGTGATGATGAAACAATTGACTGGTCTGAGGAATAATTAATCTAATCTATTCCTATTTATTACCACTGAGATAAATAAACCAGTGATCACTAAAGAAATTAATGAGGGAGTGAAACTTGGGACAATGCCAACAACTTGTTCTCCATCTGCTCCTGAAACAATCAAATAACGATCATTATTGCTTTCGTCTCTTTCATCAATTATTTCTCCTGAATCTATCAAGACCCTAACATCCCATTGTCCTCCACTAGTTAATGAAAAAGTCCAATCAAGTTCATGAACAAGGTCGGTCATACTACCAATTGGTATAGTTTCAGTACTGATTGTTGTCCATTCTACATCTGAATCTCTATCTGCTGGAGCTATTTGTAAAATCGCTTCAAATGAATCTGAAAGAGGTTCATTTGAAACTATTGAAGAGGATAAAGTAAATACTTGCCCACTACCAGTTCGAACAATTAATCTATCTAATTGAGTGAAATCCCATGAAAGGTCCACTCCTGGCAAGATAGTAACAAATGTTGGGTCTGTGATTTTCTCATTACCTGCATTATCTGTCATTGTTGCTCTAAGCATTAAAAATTGGTTCTCTTTTAAATCCCAAATAATACCTGAAAGTAATGCTGAAAAAGTTTGAGTATCCTCTTCAATTGTTGTAGAAAGTGAGTTCCATCCATTTCCATCATCTGGATTCGGACCCATTCCATCTAAATCAAATCCATATTCAATAAATGTTTTACTAGAATCAATTCCAGAATTAACGTCTGAAGTCATAAATGAAAGTGGTACATTTTGAACTGTACTAGTAGTTACTTCTGGTAAATCCCAACCATGAAAATTTGGATTCAATGTGTCAACATTAAATGTGAAATTTACAATTTCTCCTCTGTTTCCTAATAAATCAACAGCCCTAAATTGTAAAGTTAATTCTCCATCATTAACAGAAATGGAAGCACTACCAGATGAAGAAATCGCTTGCCATCCATCTCCATTTGGTAAAATCTGAAATTCATATGTATCCGCGCCAACGCCTCCGTTATCAGTAACTCCCACATTAAGATTAGAAACATTAACTTCAGTAGTTGAAATCCAATCACCAGATGAAATCGATGTGGTAATACCATTTTGATTATAATTTAAACTCGGGGTTCCGATAGTTGGTCCTGTTCTATCTATTCCGATGTACAATGTTGAAGTTGCTACATTTGAATCTAAATCTTGAACTGTTAAAACCGGATTGTAAATTCCTTCTGTTAATCCACCTACAATATCCCATTCGTAATTATATGGAGCTACGTCTGGAGATGGACTACCTCCTGGGACATTGGATAATGATGCAAAATCAAGATTGTTATCTGAGGCTGCCCAATTAAATGTAAGGGTGTCACTTTCTGCCAAGGAAAACCAAGCTCTAGATGATGGAGATATTCCATCTCCCAACTGAGGACTACGAACAGAAAAGTCAGAAATTACAGGAGTAGATCGCCCTGATGTACTTTCCTTATCGATAATATTAGATTCTAAATTAGAGAATTCCGGTAAAGACATTGAACTAATTTGTGAATTAAGAACTAATATAATTCCCAACAAAAGGACAAGTGAACGCGCATGTTTTGACATCGGAACAAATACACCAGAACGCACAACCGCTTCAATACTTGTGCTTAATTGAGGTATTATTGCACAAAAAAGACATTTATTCAGGAATACCAAATATGCCATATCTTTTACCAAGGTTAATGTGCAACATTTTACCTAGTGGTATTATGGGACGAAAGAACTTTAGTTCAATTGTAATAATTTTCATGTTAGTCCCCTTATTGTCTACAATAATAACAGTTGGTCAAGCTGCATCTGTTGAAGGTGTTAGTTTCAATAGTGATTCTATCTCTATAACTCCAGACAACCCCGTTGCAGGAACTCCTATTTCCATCAAATTAACTTTGAACAATAGTAATACTGAAGTGACCGAAGTTGACGTGTATTTTTACAAAAATACCTATGAATCTGGAAATCCGTGGATGATACAGCATGAATCTCTTAGTGCTAGTGATGGCCTTTCTGATTCTCAAAAAGATGTTACTGTGATTTGGCAAAATGTCAATATTAACGACCAAGGAATATATATTCAAGTTTTAGATTCTACTACAGAAACATATTCATCTCCTGTGTTTAAACCATTTTCTGTTCAAGGGTTACCCGATTTAATTATTGATAATGTTGAAATTTCACCAAATGAAGAAATTCATGAGAATGATTTGTTTTTTGTTAATGTTTCAATTTTAAACCAAGGTACATTGCAATCTAATTCCAATAGTGTAAGCCTTGATATCGAAGGTAGTGGGATTAGTGAAAGTAGCACTCTTGAACCATTAGAAGCTGATGCTTCAACAATAATTTCTTTTAACTCAACAGCACCTCAAACAGGAACATGGGCAATACAAATTGTTGTTGATTCAAATTATGAAATAAACGAATTAGATGATCAAAATAACAATTGGAATGGAAATTTAGTTGTAACTGATATAGCAGACATGTATTTTGTTAACAATCTCGTTGTAACAACAACGGGA
>Ga0066862_10000264_pt1 | contig 20776 bp, 14 predicted proteins | sample ETN02SmetaG_FD_66431 | JGI IMG/M metagenome (GOLD analysis project Ga0066862, IMG submission 66431) | Marine microbial and viral communities from oxygen minimum zone, Eastern Pacific Ocean - ETNP2014F10-02SV255 | ecosystem: Environmental > Aquatic > Marine > Oceanic ... | reverse complement strand
AAGTCCAGAAGAGTATGTGGATTATTTGGCAGAATTGTGATTAAACCCACATTTCAAACTCGCCGATCGGTTCACCATTGAAGCCTAGAGATTCGGCTTTCTCCCATACCGATGGTGAATCAATGAGATTGTATTCAACCTGTATTCTAAACAACCATTTCTTGATAGAGCCCAAAGAAGGGCCTGGAGAGATTCCCAATCGTAACAATATCTCATCGCCATCAACCAACGGGGTAGTTCCACCTTCAAGAGGAGGAAGGAGAACCAATGCAGTTCGAAGATTATCTGCAGCCTTCGAGTCGTATCCTCTTTCTGCCGAAAGTTGAGATTCCAAATCTTCTCCTAATGCCATCCGATAACGTCGGAGGCAACCCTTACTCTCTGGATTTGGTAATATACCAATTCGCTCCTTAATCTGAAGGACTGATTCTCTAATCTTGTTAGATACTCGAAGCCCATCTAATATCGCTCTGGCATCATTATTAGTTAGTTTTTGAAGCAATAATGAGAGCCTCCCCCTCATCAAACTGTTTTTATTTACGCCATCAAAGAAGCAAGCATCGACATCAGAAATTTCTGATAAACTAGGGACTACATATTCCATGGCTCCATCAGCAACCATCCTTTGGAGGACATTCAACACCTTTGAGCACGTTAGCAGATTTCTGAATTCTACCCATATCCGTTCCCTAGCTACTGGAGATAAACAATCAACACGGTGTACAAGTGCATTCGAAAGTTCTTGATCTGGAACGAATGGCCCTGAAGGATGCCCCATGAAACGATACGCCCTCATTATTCGAAGTCCATCCTCTTGTAATCTCTCATTTGGGTCCCCAACCGCCGATAATTTACCTGAAACAAGATCGTTTGCCCCCTCATGCGGGTCATAAAATAGATGATGGACTGGATCGATTGCCATTGCATTAACTGTGAAATCCCTTCGCTGCAAATCCTCTGCAAGTGATGTCCCGAAACGAACCGATTCAGGACGCCGCCCATCTAGATAGGTGCCATCTTTTCGAAGTGTCGTGATTTCAAATTGTCCTACTCCTTCTTGGGAAGGAATAGTTACGGTTCCAAAGGCTAAACCAGTAGGAATTGCTGATGGAATCATTTCTACGACCTGGGTGGGAGTAGCATTGGTTGCAAAATCAATATCATGCAAAGGAATACCCACAATAGAATCTCTTACGGCGCCTCCTACAATCCAGATTGAGAAACCTTCATCGGAAAACTTCGAAATCAACCCATTTATCGTTGGATGAAGCCCTTCCAACAAATCTAGAAGAGGGGCCGAAAGAGGGATTCCCTCGACATCAGAAGAGGGGGGTGGGGCTGATGCCATGACCATTCGTCAATGTCAATTCAAATGAAATAACCGCTCAAACAGTACAAGGCGTTTTGAATCAAAGAACCTTGAGAGGGGCATGGAGATTGTCCTTGTCGAGGTGAATGGACTCTTTCCTCACGAAGAAATTAAGCCAAAAAATCTTGAAAAAATGATTGCTTGGGTTGAAAAAAGAGGGGGTTTCTTTGAACCGATTTTGGTTGATCGGAAATCAAGAACGATTCTAGACGGTCACCATCGCTACAATTCGGCCCTTCACTTTGGAATACGGTTGATTCCAGGGATTGAAGTGGATTACTTAGAAGATGAATCTATTCAAGTAAAGCCATGGCCTGGAAAAGAGGATATGGAAATTACCAAAGAATCCATCCTTTCAACGGCTAAATCAGGAAATTTATACCCTCCAAAAACAAGTAAACATTCAATCCAAATAGATTACCCAGAACAATTCTTTCCTCTTGAGGAATTGCATTAATCAGAATCTCTTCTTGATGAAGAAAAAGCATTCCAAAGACGATTTCCCGAACCTGAAATCTTTACAGGGTGGAGAGGATCCTTTTCAGGAATAACCTTGAACTCCATCATCCCACCTCTTCGTGAGATGGTAATCGAAACATTTTGTCCAGCTTGACCACGTAATGCACCCTTCAAGTCAGATGATTTTCGAGTTCTCCTGCCATTGATTGCAACAATTTCATCACCTGGTTGCAATTTATCCCTTACAGGACTTCCCGCTTGGAATTTCAATATACGCAAAGGTGATTCGGAAATTTGTACACCAATCCATCCAACAAAATCATCGGAATCAACAGGCTCAAGTTTTCTGCCCATTCCTTTGGACCATTCTAACATATCAGGTGCGCCCAATCCATGTACTAAACGGCGAACAACTTGGTTTAATCTCCCTCCACTAAGTCTGTTCATTGAAGAAATAATATCTTTCTCGACAATTGGTCTAGGTTCGGAACCTCCTGTACCAGAATCGCCCTCTATGTGAAGCCCATGACGTTTCCAAAGATCAACCATTACATCATCTAATCCAACTTCTCCCTTTGTTCTCTTCCTTAATTCCAAATCCATCCACATCGCTGCTATTTCACCCTGAAGGTAGTACGAAATCGTAGTCTCTGGAGAGTGGGCGTGAGGGCGATACAAATGATACCATGACTCAAAACTAGATTCAGAAAGACATTGGTGATCCCACCCAGACATTGAATGGAAGCGTGTTAATTTCCTCTTCAAATCAGCAGACCAATCTTCGTCAGTCCACACCCCACTTCGAAGACACATCATATCTCCAAGCCAACTGGTGACTCCTTCAAACCACCACAAAAGATCTGTATGCATCTCCTGAGATAAATCATAATCATCGAAAGTTTTTGGTCGAAGTCGTTTTACATTCCATGCGTGAACATATTCATGTGAAATTAGAGAAATTAAATCCCTCCAACCTTCTGAATCTCCTGGATCTAATGAACCCCTTCTCATCTGACTAGATTGACTCCCGGTATGCTCCAAACCCCCTCTAGCCTTGTCTGTAAGATGAAGAATAATTGCATAATCATCCCAAGGTGGTTCTCCAAACAAGGCATGGAACTCAGAGAATAAATTACTCATTGCATCAATCAAATTTTTAATTCTCTCTGAATCAATGGAAATACCTCCTGCGTCCCAAAGCTTCAATCTGAAACGACGGCCCCCCGCTTGAAACAAAATTTCAGGGTTCGCATTGGCCTCAATAACTCCATCATACAATGCATCACGAGAATTTGCGTTGAAAACTGACCTAATTATCCCTCCTTCATCAGAACTTTCTTTCTCCTCCAGTTGAGTAGTTATAGTCCATGAATCAGGATGGAGAATCTCTACAGAGTATGGACCTTCGGAATCTAAAGAACCACGAATTACACGAGGAAAGGTGGCAGAAGGAATCATATGAAAATGAGTGGAATCAATATGATTAGTACGGACACTCAAATCGTTTCCAAAGGCAAACCACTCAACATGGATAGAAGTTGATTCTTTCGGAATTTTAATCCGAACCTCATCAGGGCCTCTTCGTTCAGCTTTACAATCGACTTCTTGCCCAGAAATGATTGCCCATGCCCTCAAATCATGTACTAATCTCCTAGGCTCTCGAATTAGATAAGACCCCGGTGACCACCTAGGGAATGCTAGGACTAATATTGAACCAACAGGGTTTAGAACCTCGATTTCAGATCTAAAACGTTGTTCATCTCGTGTAGAAACATCTAACCTATGTACAATAGAACTCATTCTTCAACCTCCGTTCTCCCCAAGGAGTTTCTATCCTCTAGCACTTCAATCGCCATGGCCCTTACCGGCCCTTCATCTCTCGCTTCTGAAATGGTTTTCACCGCAGATAAAGTATCAGGGCCAAAATTACGACCTACTAAATCTTCTAGATACCTCATTTTTCTAATATCGTTGCAAGAGCCCAAGAGTAACTTGGCTCTAACTGAATCAATATCTGAGAGGGGGGAACGTCTTACCAATCTTGGAATCAAAGAATCAGAAGGAACGGCCAATAGAAAATCCAAGATTTCTTTTTCAGCCCAATCCATTCGACCTGAATAAGCATGTATAACGGCATCAATGGCTTCTCCAGTTGGGTTAGAAAGTAATTTCATTGTATCCTGAATGTCTAATGCATTTTCATCATGGAGGCGATTATGGGCAACTGAACAAACCATCGAAGAAGGGTGGACAAGAAAAGACCTGATTCTTTCTATTCCAATCGATTCAATTCTCAAACCTTCAATTGACTTAGAAACAACAACTGGTGCAGAGTCATCTAATCCTCGTAAAACGTATTTTTCGGTTTCTCGGCGAATTGCACTTTCTATAGTAGCACGTCGAATATTTACAAATACTGAAGATAAACCTTCATCAACAATTTCCTCAAATTCAGAATCCGAAAATTGCCGTAAAGAATGAACCCAAGCACGTTTGGAAACCTCTGAATCCGAGTCAGACCTCAATATTGAGAGAACAGAACCTGATTCCTCATAACGGCCACATATCTCTATAGAAACCAAGCGAATCTTCTTAGAAGGATGTTTAGAAAGACGCTGTAATAATTCAATATTTTCTCCATTGTCCCATCTCCTTACAGCCTCAATCGATTGATCTACAAACCACATTTCATCAGAATCTAAGAATGGTAAAAATCCGGACAATGCAAAGGGGTCATTCAATTCGAACAAATGCCGAATCGCACGACGTCTCTGACGTATATCTTTGTGAGATAGCCGTTCAACCTCAACCCTGACTGAAACCACGACTTCGACTATACTAGGATGCACATCAACCCGTCGAGAGAAAATTCAACCTGTACGATCACGATGAGAGGCCATCATTGAAGTTACTAGTAACCCTATCATCAACCCGAAAATAAAACCCGTATCTCCTGCACCAGGCGCAGAACCAGCTAGATCACGAAAGGCTAACGCCAGAGAACCAGCAATTGGAATGACACCAATTGCGAATCTACGAATCCATTCACCTCTACTAGGTGGTCGACCCATTGGCCTTAACATGATATTTGATTTCTTTTCGATATACTGCCAACGGTGGCTAGAGGATGAACGACGTAACCTAGACGCGACATGTTCTGCTACTGTTAGGTCTACTCCTCCACTCTCTGAACCACGGCCCGAACCAATGATTAGGCGAATCCGACCTAAATCGTCTCTATGCCTAAGTAATTCATTGACTATTGTATCAGCGCCACGGATATCAATTTCATGAAGGTCAATTGTAGGAGTCCCTGCGGAATTAGTCACATGCTTCCCCACTGACCAAGGAATGTTGTCTGTTACAGCTTGAATTTCAACCAAATGAAGAATTGAACGCAGCGCCTCTAATCTGTCTTTTCTATCTACAGGTTGCTGTTTTTCTTTACCTAATAGTCGTGACACTGCTCCATAAGTAAATATCACCGTTGCTGCAGTTACCCCTACTATTGCACCTATCCTTCCTGATGCAACAAGATCAACTTGATCCACTCCTCCTGCAAAAATAGCCAAGAATAATCCCATTGTTGCAAAAATACAACCAATGAACAACGAAAGAGAAAACATCTCTCGATAGCTGAGACCCATGGAATCCTTCCGAACTCCAATGACCCCCGTATGATGTATTCGGACAACTAACTGCCGAAGTCTCAAATCATAGATATTGAAAGTGCATCCATGATATATTCCAAATTTACGGAATGCATAAATTGATTTGCTAAGCATTATTGGTCGTATCATGTGTTTTCTTTGTCATCATGAGGCACTAACCAGTGTTCAAATTGAGGAAACACCAACATTACTCATTGCCGGTTCTCTTGCAGTGGTTATCTGTGTAGCACGTAATGGAAAATCGAAGAACACTAAGAGTGGCAGTAAGGGGGGACGCATCGAGCGCAATGGAAGATATGATCGTTCAAGGGAAAAAAAGATGGCGAAAATTATCGCAGGAATTTTTGGTGGTTATTTATTCCTAGTTTTCTTGGCTCCAATCGCAATGCCAACTGATTCTGTTCCCGAATTATCTGGCCGAGCTAACGCATTAGACTACATGACGGAAAATGGGGCAACAGGATGGGGGAACCAAAATTGGTCAGATGAGGGTAAATTGGGGCATAATCAGTCCGCTCATGGTGGGTCTTTCGTTTGGTCAGAATTGAATCCTATCTGGGCATTTACATATGGTTTTGGAGATCTGAACTGTCATCAAAAACATCACAGATCATGGGAAATAAACGGGAATCAACTAGCATTCTGTGTTAGAGATGTTGGAATCTTTGCTGGAGCAGCTATAGGTGCAGCGATTTTTGGACGATTTGGATTAAATCGATGGACTTTAAGAGACACATTTCTATCAGTAATTCCTGATGAATGGCTCGTAGGAGTATATACGAGGAATCAAAGAGGTGTTGCTAGCCTCGGAATTGCCGCGATTTTCATATTACCAATGGCGATTGACGGTTTCACCCAACTTCTGACAAATTACGAATCGAACAATATGTTAAGATTAATCACAGGATTAGGATTCGGTCTACTTCTCGGAATTATTTTCGTGGCTAGCCTATGTGCTCGTCCGAAAGATTTCGAAAATTCTGGAGAAGTTGTCCTACCTGGGGGAGCTCGTTTCCAAATGATGGAAGAAGAGTAATCAATCTCCTCTAAACCAACGACGGAAATCATCCAAATCCTTTGGGTGATCGCTCCGGTTACTAAGTCCACATCCAATTACATCGAACCTCTCGATACACAATTTCGCATCCGATATTACTGACTCTCCACCTTCTTTGAGAATCTGGGAGAGTGAATCCTTCCACCTAGGCGAGGCACCTGAACGACGATACCATTCTTGTAATTTAGGTCTAAGAGGCGCAAGTAACAACGCAAGTCTTCCAAAGGCCTGCCAGTCTGCACGTAACTCAGATCTTGGGGCTTCCCTACCCATTATTGTCCTGTGTCTTCGAATCCAACCCTGTTGACCATCAAGAAATTGAATCATGCGCTGTGTATGTCGGTGGCTGACGGTACGTACTGGACCCAAAGTCGAACGAAGTTTTCTCACATCTACTGACGAAACCATGCTAAGAGTACCTACAATAGAAAATACAGACTCAGACAACGCGCCCTTCGGCACCGTTGAAGCCAGTTTCGAATCAGTTGAACTCCAAGCTTCAGAATAAATCTTTGAAGCATTAGAAAGAATTCTCCAAGGAGCTTCTCCTTGAAGCCAATCCTCGTGATCTCTCTTGGGAGATGCCCCCACATCTAGCGTTTGTTGACCATCATTTACATTCATGGCCCTCCCAATCAGATTCATCTCTACCTCTTGTATACTCACATTGAGCGGCCTTGGACGAGTACTGAGGAATTGGCGCAAAACATTTCGAATTGAGATCTTCAATTCACCCTCAGTTCCATGATTCATGATAGGGCCAACAACAGTTCCCTGATTGAATGGCTCAGGCATGGTGATTTCACCTCCTAGGAGTTGATGGAACCCCGTTCGAATCCTATTTTGAAACACATCGGTTTCAAAATATTCTGTTTTATCCATTGTCTCCATCCGTAGAGTTCCTTGATTAATTCTCTTGAGTGCAACCTCAGGATCACAATCCAGCCAAATTGTAAGATCGGGAACCATTGCTCCAGAATTTAGTCTAGCGACTTGTTCCAAACCAAGATCGCCAACAATCCCCTGATAAACCAAAGAAGAATGCACATTTCTCTCTGAAATCACAACTGACCCCATTGCCAACCTTGGACGAATCCACATGTGGGAATGGTCCAACCTATCGGCTGCAAAAAATCCTGCTTCTTGGAATGGCCCTGCATCTCCAGTGCGAACTGATTCAACAGCCAATCTCCCTAGTGGGTGGTTTCTTCTGGGCTCTGCTGTTACATCTACAGAAGTAAAGGATGCTTCCTTACGTAGAATCTCTTCTACCATCTTAGTTGCAGTACCTTTTCCAGAGCCATCTCCTCCTTCGAGAGTAATGAGATACATAACTCACTCCTCGGGTTCCGATTGGTCCGAGAATTGCTGCTTAGCAAGACGATTTAGAGCCATCCCTCCAAGGATTAATCCGGGACCAATAAATACTCCACCTCTACTGAATAATGCAAGTCCAGCAAGCCATTGTGCTCTTCTGTAGGAGTTTCCTCTCTGTGTCTCCATTGCTCCACCAAAACCCAACGAAGCCGAAAACACAGTGAAGAAAGCAATTACAGTTCCAAGAGCGACACTATCTTCCAAATTACTAACTAAACGAAGGTCCACTTCATTGATTCCGGAACCAGATCTGATGGTGATTGTTAACTGAGATACTTCTCCTGGAACCAATATTCTCCGTTCGGTAATATTTCCATCAGACTGAACTTCTATGATTCGAGCTTCAATCGGTTGATCGGGAAATTGGAAACGGCCATCTTGATCCGTAAATGCTCTATCGATTAAGCCTCCGGATTCATCCAATAATCTTACTTCGACACCTTCTGGAGTTTCTCCGCCGGTTTCATTATTCATGATTTCAGTTACAATCAAACCAGAAATCGTTTGATCCGTTTCCATAGATTGAGAATCGTCACCTAAAATATCTGACGGATCAGCAGCTATCGATAAAACACCAAACCATAGGCCGAGTAAACTTCCTGCAATAATCAAAACAATTGCAATTCTTCTGACTGTTGGGAGCCCACCACTGAATTCTAAGCCATCATGAATTGCACGAATCGCAACTTCACTAGCCTCTTCTCGAATATCTGACGAATCAATACGAATCTCATCAGAATCGTCATCCAACTCAGCTTCAAGATCGTCAAATTCGTCAACTACACGGACCTCAATGATCTCATCATCTTCATCCATGTGGTGCTCCCCCATGCCTACCGACATGAGGCGCGGCTTGAATCCCCTTCGGTTCCCTGATGTTGAAGAATACCGAACCAAAGAGTGGGAAAAACAATGAAGATGAAACTAAGAAAACAATCAGAAAACGACCATTGAAAGAAGATACATTTTGATTATCATCAATAATTGATATTCTATGGAAATCAGTCCAATTTTTTCCTGTAATCCAAAAATCACCCGATGACGAATCAAATGCTATCCCATTCAGCACATGTCCATTCATTTCAGAACCATGGTCATCAATTAAGGATGAAAAATCGATTACTGAAGTTACAACACCTGTTTGCATATCGATTTCGAAGATTCGATTATCGTACCAACGATTGGCATAAATTTTGTCTCCAAGACATTCTAATTCGTTGATTTGATCTAATGGTTCCCCATTAAGAGTAACATCAATATTTGAAACCTGAACTAAATCCGCTGGATTCCTAAAAGTTATGCGAGAGGAGCCATCAGATGTTGCTAATTGATTATTCATCGAACAAATTCCCCAACCTTCACCAGAAATCACAGATTCATTGACTAGTTCTAAACCTAATGAATACCTTAGGACTCTACCAGACTTCCACGTAAGAACAATGATTTCATCTCCATAAATCGTTAACCCCTCTCCAAACAAATCAGAGGATAAGTTCACTGATTCTAAGGGAGTGCCGGAGCCTAATGGGAAGATTCGAAGGGAGGATTGACCATAGAGGCCCCCAGATTCATAGAGAAGGCCATCATGTATTTCCAAACCCTGCGTGAAGGACAGAGAATCCTTGGGAACACTTTCGACTAATGTCCAATCTAATTCTTGTGCAATAATCGCACTACCTGGAGCACCAAATTCCGCTTCATCTAATGAACTAATCATCGGGGGGTTCAAGGACTGACTGAAGGCAATAATGGATAGGAGGAGGAGTGCAGTACGTATCGAGTCCCGAGCGCCCATGTACGAACCACGCTCCACCGAGACTTAAATACGACATCATGACGATGGAGAATGATGGCTATGTCGGAGACCAGCACATCGATTACAAGACGCCGAAAAGCGACACTTAGTTCAAGTCTAGTTATTGTGCTCTTATTTGCCTCGTTTCTCCCCATGGCAGCGCAAGCAGAAGACCCCTCCGAAGAAGAAGCCATCTTCACTGGAAATCTGAATAGCTTCAATGGTGAAACGGTGGGGAAGTCATATCTCTCCACACCATCAGGTGACCCAGTATTTTCCGCAACACGTCACCTCAAGAATCAATGGATTGATGCAGGAATGCCGAACTTAGTTTCGCCCTTTAGTTCAGAATACTTAGTACAACAACAAAGCCGTTCTCAAACTAGAGCTTGTGAAAACGCTTGGAATCAAGGTGATTCTGTTACTATGCCAACAGCAGGAGGGAATATTGCTGCGGAGGTAGAACGAGTTACCTCTTCTGCTGCAATTATTGTAGAGAATGGAGTAAGTATCCCCTCTACGACGATTAACGATATTGCTTCAACATGGGATAACTCAATCTATCCTACAGTAACTTCGTACTTTGGAAATCCGCCCGACATCGACAATAATTGCCAGGTTGAAATTGTAATTCTAAGTATAGATGGACCGTCCAACATAGGGGGATATTTCTCACCAGGAATTGCTAATTCAAGAGAAGCTATTTTCGTAGATAGTGATGATTTGGGTTGGAGAAACGTAATTTTCGCTCATGAATTCCAACATTTACTCCATAATGCCAGAGATCCTTTGGAATATGCGTGGATAGATGAAGGAAATGCGGACATGGCAGCATTCTTAGTTCTGGGAGCAGAAGGAACTCTGATTGGACATAGCAATGGATGGGCTTCAAATGCATCTTGTAGTGTTAGATGGTGGAACCAACGAAGTGATTGTGATTATGGAGCAGGGTTCCTATTCATGCTATATCTGGCCGACAAGTTTGGAGGAGGGCAAGCAATTCAAAGTCTCGTTTCAGATACTGCAACAGGAGGAGCATCCATCGAAAATCTTGCAAGAAACCCTATTCCTGGTGCGCCCGCAAACATCGGGACAACAATGAATGAAATTTTTGCTAATTTCACCGCTGCTGCAGTTCTAGATAGTCAACAAGGGAAATATGGATTTTCTAATATCGAAATGGGGGGGACTTGCTCAAATTCTGCATTCTGTAAATTACAATTAACTGACCAAAATTTCAACTGGGGCTCCATTTTCACCAGTCAAAACCACGACATGGAGGGATGGGGGGTCCGAGCATGGCGATTTGCATCTGGAACCGGTTCACCACTGAATGTCATGGTTACACCATCTGAATTCGGATTTGATGGGATTCTTTTGGTAAAAGACACTGCAGCACAAACATGGTCTACTCTTGATTTGAGGTTCGACCCAGGTACTGGCGTAGGCACAGGAGTTGTTGATGGATTTGGAAACACCTCTGATGAAGCATATCTGATTACATGGTATGCCAGTTCCATTGATGACTGCGATTACACATACCCAAACTGTGGGTTTAGTGGAGGTTCAACAGCATATCCTACAGCTACAGTAGATGTTACAGCAGCACTGATCTCTGAACCTCCTACTGTTAGGATTGGATCGACATCTTCCATTGATAGAGATGCAAATGGAAGTCCAGATACAGTTAATCTAACATCGATTGTGAACTCTACTGCATTCTTTGAAATTCTTGATATTACCGTACATGCATTCAAAGATAACATCCTGTATGATTCTGTAGAGTACGAAGTCGCTGCTGGAAATGGTATTGAAGTAGAATCGAGTATCTTCTTCACAGTCCCAGAAGATGGAAATTGGGTGTTCGATGTAGAACTACGAAATTATGGACAAAACCTCATTGACGAGGCAATATCTGCTCCAATTTCATTGGCAAATATGAAGCCAGTTGCAGCCAGTAGTGCTGCAGCTAATGCGACGCAGACTTATCTCGGACTCCAATTCTATGGATCTGGTTATGATGAATGGGGGTTCAGTACAGATAATGAAACCTACAGCAAAAACGAAACTCCTGTAGCATATTCATGGGATTTTGGAGATGGGACTTCTTCGGGCCTCAAGAATCCAATTCATGAATGGATTGTCCCCTCTAACTACACTGTAGAATCCAGAATCATAGATGGAGGGGGAGCAATGTCGGACCCCGTTGAATGGAATATTAGTGTGAATGATACTTCTGATCCCATCATCGGATTGACGGTACAAGGTATTGATATTACAAACGGACTTAGCCTAAGAACCAACGAAAGAGTTCTTTTTGATGCAAGGTCAACAGAAGACAATGTTCCAGACTCTAACCTTCTTTTCACTTGGGATTTTGGAGATGGCCGCGTAGTTAGTGGATCTGGATTGGTTGAATTAGATCATGCTTGGTTAATTGGAACTGCAGATGGAATGTTGAATATACTAAATCTCACTGTTTCTGACGGAGTACATGTTTCTTATCTAGAAGTCAATATTACTATCCTCAACAGGCCTCCTCGATTGGTTTTCAGCGAGGGACTCGAAACATACACTCTCACTCCACTAAACATGCCTACTATTTTCGTCGATGATGATGGAATTATCCAAAATGTAACTTGGTCGTTTGATGAGCCCGTTAATCTTGATGGAGGAGTTCTAAACCAATTATCTCCATTTACTGAAAGTAATTCAGTAGAAATATCGCCATTGGTAGCATGGAGAACACCAGGAACAAAAATCGTCAACCTTAGTGTTACTGATGATGATGGAAATACTAGTACAACTAGCATTACTGTCACTGTTCTAAATCAGAGACCAGTCGCCTTATTCGCAAGACCTGATGAGGGCACAGTTTCAACACAATATACATTTCAAAGCACTTCCTTTGATCCAGATGGGGACGACTCGGTAATGACCACCATTTGGTCCATCGAAGGAGAAGAACCCGTAGCCAATCAGAGCGCAATTGTCCATACATTCTTGGAACCTGGAATCTATACTGTTTCTCTACTTATTATCGACGAACTGGGTCTTGAATCACATCTGAAATCATACCTAGTTTCCATTGCGAATCCACTTCCAGTCCCTATGATGACTACTTATGAGGCATCATTGAATGGAGAATTGGTTACATCCCCAAGCGATAATATCAGTGAATTTGATTTCTGGCACCCTCTAGCCTCTGATGGAGGTATTTTCGTAAAGGCAGGAGTGCCTCTCTATTTCTCTAGTAGTGGTTCTAGAGATGGTGATCCAAAATTCGAAGGGATGTCGAATCCAGATCCGAATTCAGCAGACTGGAATGGAATTACATCATATTCATGGAACTTCGGAGATGCATCTCCTATCTCCACAGGTGAAAATATCTGGCATACATTCACTCAACCAGGGGATTATCTTGTTACCCTTACCATTCGAGATGGATATGGGACCGGGGACACAAATCAAACACATCGTATGATTCATGTTAGTACACCACCAACAATTCTTGATGACACTCTTTTCGATGAAGAAGTGGATTTAGGAACTTCTGTTGTTCTACTATTATCATATGAAGATGAAGACATGAAAATAGGGATTACAGCTTACCGAGATACAGATATATCTAGCGATAGTGATTCAGACGGAACTACAGACAATGATCCTAATCAAGCGCTCAACGATGCACTTACACTTTATTGGGACATTGACCCATCAATAGATGATAACGGAGATGGCGATTTCCAAAATGATTGGATTATTTCTACAGAAGTTCCAAATCTACGATGGAATGAGTCAGGCACATACATTGTCATCGCAATGGTATGTGACGATACAGAATCATGTACAATCAAAGCGTTCCAAATAGAGGTTGATGATAATGAAGATAGTGGACCAAGATCTCTTTCAGATTTCGAACTTAGCGACTTAATCCCAAGCGATGGAAGTAGCTGGCTAATCCTTGCATTGGTGGCGATTGTCCTTATCCTCGGCTGGGCAATTATGCGCCAACCCAACGAAGAAGAGCAAGCCATTGATGAACAACCAACATACGACGTCACCGAGGTCCAAACTGAAGGTGGGATTCTAGGGATGGATCAGCATACACCTCCTTCAAAGCCGTCACATCTCGACAGAGAAGATCGAAGAAACAGGGATTCAGGATACATCAGACCTGTCGGTTCTAGACGGAGATGAATGTATGAAAAGGAGACGGATTTTCTCAGTCTACCTGGTCCTAATTGTATTTCTTCTTCCATCAGGGATTCAATTTTCAGAGCCAGTAGATGCAGCATCAACCTGCACATTAACTGGCCAGACAACACCCGAATGGGGAGTAGATGCCGAACTAATCCAATCCGGTGGATTCCTAGATCAGCCTGAGCTATTTTTCCAAAATGATCCATTTAGCTCCACAGGTGGAGAACTTGATGCATTAACTGATGGATTCGTTACTTCAGTTAATGTTTCAGACCAATCATACACTGCAATCAAAATGAATATGGTTGAGGGGTACAGGTATACATTTTGTGTAACTTTCGCATCTGCTCCAAATCAAACAGTAAGTAGTGACCCGAGTGCAGATGTATACCTAATGGAAGAGTTAGATTTTGATCGCTATAAATGGGATGAAATAATGGATGAAGATCAACTCGGAACAGATCCCACTTTCTTCTCATTCTTCGGATGGATTCCATATAGAGACATACATGCATACGAAAATACTCGCAACATCGATTTTTCAGTCACCTTTGAGGACGGTGGAAGTTCCTCATCAGGGGGAATCTTTGGTTCGAATTTCGATGATGGAATGTATCTTGTTCTCGATGCGAAAAATAACTCTAGGAGTAATGATGCCCCGGCTCGAGGGCAAAATATGGTGGCACAAATTGTAATCTTGGTTGAAGAACGAATGTTACTGCCAAAAGCCTCGGTTTACATGATTTGTTGTTCGCTTCCACTTCTTCTGATTGGCTCACCAATCATTCTTCATCAAAAATATTCTAGAGGTGCATGGGATAGTGGTGCGGAAACTATCGAACTAATGCCCATGATTGAGAACAATACTAGCGCCCCTAGCACATATAGAAGCGAAGACTAATCATTCGTATTCAAGAAGATCCCAAGCGATATAGAGATCTTCAAAATTGATTCTGCCTTGTCTAATCACATCGAAAGACTCATCCATTGTAGCATAAACCAGTGTGGACCCAATCACAGGAGCGTGGATTCTAGTCCAATCACCACCTTCTCCGTGGCCCATTAACGCGATTTCGCAAGCATTTTCTCTGGCACCTACAACATTAGCAGCCTCTAGGACTCTCAATGCACCTCCTTTAGTTGTGAGACGATAACAAATCTTCACAATCGAACCCATTGTAGTCATCTTGTCCACTTGAGCAAGAATCTCATCCACACTAGGGGGCGCCCCTAGATGCTCAGAAGCGATTACTTTCGTTGAATCTCCTGCAAGATCAACCAATTTCAAACGATCCTTAGATTCGATGTCTGTCTCTAAATCAATGTATGTTGCACCAGAACGGATTGCACTCTCCAAAATTGCTATCCTTCCTGATTCCTCCCCAGGGAAATTTCCACCTTGTCGCCTAGGCCTACACGTGAAGATATAGGGGGTTGTAATTCCAGTTTTCAGTGCACCTATACATGATTCTACGTCCACATGTTCCAAAGGAAGAGGTTGGAATTCCCATTTCTTCCGCTTGTTTTTCTTTGGCTCATCACCAGTGTCTTCTTCGATTACTTCGATTTTCTTCATCCACAGTTGGTCAAAACGAACCTCAATCAAATCTGCACCGGCAGCTGTTGCCAAAGCAGCATCTTCTAGCATCTCTTCCAAGGTGTTGCCGGACAGGGTCACGCACACCTTGGGAAGAGCCATCGGGCTCCCTGACTAGCAATGCCTGTTTAATCATGATGCTACCCCGAGGTGTTTCCACGACTATGAAATAGGGCTCTTTCGACTTGTTTTTCCCAATTTGAAGCGCCTTGTTTATATGCCCTCAACAGTAGTATAGGAAGTTCTCAAAGGGCCCCTATGGGGCCCTTTGTGCATTGGTGAGAAAATGGACGAAAATTATAGTGCAGATAGTATCCAAGTACTCGAGGGATTGGAGGCCGTCCGTAAAAGACCAGGGATGTACCTAGGAGACCCTCACGACGGATCAGCACTACACCACTGCATCTGGGAAGTAGTCGACAATTCCGTCGACGAACATCTTGCAGGACATACAGATTCCATCGACATAACGCTCCATTCAGATAATTCCCTCTCCGTTAGAGATTATGGAAGAGGCATCCCTGTAGGGATTCATGAGGAATTCGGAATATCTGCTGCAGAAGTCATCATGACCAAGCTACATGCAGGCGGGAAGTTCGACAATAGTTCATACAAAGTTTCAGGCGGCCTTCACGGAGTTGGCGTTTCAGCAGTGAATGCCGTTTCTGAATGGATGGAGATGACCATTCATCGCGCTGGCACGATATATTTCCAACGCTATGAAGCAGGGGTACCTGTTGAACCACTCAAAGAAATTGGCACTTGTGACGACACTGGTACAATGATTTCCTTCAAACCTGATTTAAGTATCTTTACCGAGGTTTTGGAGTTTGATATAGACGAAGTAAATACTAGAGTAAGTGAAACCGCTTTCCTTAATGCAGGATTGAAAATAATAATTTCAGATGAACGAAGCTCAGAGCCCCATGTTGTCGAACACTTGTATGCAGGCGGTCTCGCCGAATATGTAGGGCAGCTCAATGAACGAAGAGAAGTTTTGCATTCAGAAGTCATATCAATCAAAGGAGAAAAAGAAATTGAGAAAGGGACTGTAGAAGTTGAACTTGCTTTACAATGGTCAGATGCGTTCAGCGAATCTATTCGCTGCTATACGAACATCATTAGAAACAAAGATGGAGGAACTCATATGTCGGGTTTACGTACTGCACTGACTAGTTCCGTTAATTCATACGCCAAGAAAAAGAAGTTGCTCAAAGGAGATGGGCTGTCGGGTGACGACGTTCGTGAAGGCCTTGCCGCAGTAGTTAGCGTCAAACATCCTGATCCATCATTCTCTTCTCAAACAAAGGATAAACTTGTCAGCAGTGAAGTTACAGGTATTGTCCAAACAATTGTTTACGACAAATTAGGAGAATTTTTCGAGGAGAATCCATCGGTTGCGAAACAAATAGTTGAGAAGGCCGTTCTTGCGTCTAAAGCGAGAGAAGCAGCTCGAAAAGCACGTGATTTGACGCGCAGGAAAGGCGTGTTGGAAGGAGGTGGCCTCCCAGGTAAACTTGCAGATTGCCAATCAAGAGACCCTAGTGAATGTGAAGTATATCTCGTGGAAGGTGATTCAGCAGGTGGTTCAGCCAAAACAGGAAGAGACCGCCGCATACAGGCAATTCTACCATTACGTGGGAAAATTCTCAATGTTGAACGGCAGAAACACAACGCTGCAAGAGTTTTTCAAAACCAAGAAATTCAAACGATGATTCGTGCACTGGGTGCAGGAGTAGGAAACAATAGTGAAGAAGAAGGCGGCTTCGACACTGAAAAATTACGTTATAACAAAATCATCATCATGACTGATGCTGACGTAGACGGGGCACACATTCGCACACTCATGCTGACTTTCCTTTGGAGATTTATGCGGCCAGCAATCGAAAAGGGGCATGTATACATCGCACAACCACCCCTATTCCAACTCTCCAAAGGAAGAGTGAGCAAGTATGCATTTACAGATGAAGAAAGAGATGTTATTCTCAATGAATTGAGAGGTGACAATCCTAATGCAAAAATCGGCGTACAGAGGTACAAAGGTCTTGGTGAAATGAATCCGGAACAACTGTGGGAGACTACGATGAATCCAGAAACTCGAACCATGCTCAAAGTTACCGTCAAAAATGCAGAAGATTCAGATCGGATGTTTGAAATCTTGATGGGAGAAGATGTTCCAGACCGAAGGAAGTTTATTGAAACCCACGCAAAGGAGGTGACGAACCTTGACATCTGAAGACGAAAATACCAGCGAAGAAAATGGTGACACCATAGAAGTTGGAACCGTATTGAATCGGCCCTTAAATGACGAAATGAAAATATCGTACATTAATTATGCAATGTCTGTAATTATTGGAAGAGCACTACCGGATGCTAGAGATGGATTGAAACCTGTCCATCGTCGTGTCCTTTATGGAATGCATGAAGGAGGGCATACTTCTGAAAAGAAATTCAGTAAATCCGCACGTTCAGTCGGTGAAGTCATGGGTAAATATCATCCTCATGGAGACCAATCTATCTATGATACAATGGTCAGAATGGCTCAAGAATTTTCATTGAGATATCCCCTTATCGATGGGCAAGGGAATTTCGGTTCAATCGATGGAGATCCACCAGCTGCAATGCGATATACGGAGAGTCGCCTGGATAGAATATCAAAACATATGCTTGAAGATATCGAAAAGAAGACCGTCGATTTCCAACCAAATTTTGATGACTCAGAGATGGAACCAACGGTACTTCCTGCAAGATTACCAAATCTACTTTTGAATGGAAGCGATGGTATCGCAGTTGGAATGGCAACGAAAATTCCCCCACACAACCTCACAGAAGTTGCAGGTGCGATTCGATTACATGTAAGTCGGATTCTTGAGGAGGGAGATGAGAATCAAGGCATGCCTAACGTCTCAATAGACGAATATATGCATCATGTGAAAGGCCCTGATTTCCCTACTGGGGCAACTATCCATGGCGTCGATGGAATCCTCGACATGTACACTGGTGGAAAAGGCCGATTCCATGTACGTTCAAAGTGTGATGTTTACGATGATTCTAACGGAAAGAAGATTGTTATTCACGAAATTCCTTATCAAGTGAAAAAGGCAGATATGCTCGTACACATCGCAGAATTAGTTACCAAAGGCACATTAGTTGGAATCAGAGATATTCGTGACGAATCTTCCAAAGAAGGGATACGTGTAGTAATTGAAGTGAAAAACAATGCAGATCCTCATGCAGTTCTCAATCAGTTGTTCAAATCAAGTAGATTACAGGAATCATATTCTGCAAATATGATGGGTATATTAGATGGGAGACCGGTTCTACTTACTTTACCTGTAATGATTCATACATATGTTGCGCACAGAGAGTTAGTCATTGAAAAGAGGGCACATTTTGAACTTGAAAAGGCCGAAGCCAGAGCACATATTCTCGAAGGCTTAGTCAAGGCACAGGGACGGATTGATGATGTAATTGCAGTAGGCAAAGCAAGCTCCAGTAGAGAACAATTCGAAGCGGTATTGCAAGGCAATGAAACGATGTCTGGAATTGCACCATTTGACTTCACTGAACTACAGGCAAAGGCAATTGCTGAACGCAGATTGTATCAACTTAGTCGACTTGATGTCGACAAGGTTGAGAAGGAATATAATGAATTAAAAATTAAGATTGCTGATCTTAAAGACATCATTTCATCAAAGGCTCGTCGACTCGATATCCTCATCCATGAACTCAATGAAATGGTCGAAAAGCATGGTGATGAACGTAGATCAGACATTGATCCAATGCCACTATCGATGGATCGAGAAGATCTAATTGAAGAAAGGGCAATTGTGATAACTCTAACCAACGACAATTACATTCGTCATTTGCCTGCTGAATCTTTCAGAATGCAGAATAGAGGTGGGAAGGGAATGAAGGGAGTCCAAACTAAGAATGAAGATTTTCCAACCACTTTGTTGACTTGTTTTAGTAAAGATAGATTACTAATTTTCACGAATAGGCCAGCAACTAAGAAAGTCAAAGACAAAGAGGGCAATGAACGGATGGTTCCATACATTGAAGGACGAGTATATGGTCTAAGAGCATGGGAAACTCCACAAGGTTCTCGAACGAGTAGAGGCGGACATATTCGAAATGTTGTTGGGTTGAAAGATGATGAAAACGTTGTTTCAATTATCCCATTAAGCAAGGAATTGATTGAAGAACCCGCAGATAATTACTTAGCATTTGCAACTCGTAATGGGATTATCAAAAAGAGTCTCCTGTCTCATTATATCAAGATTAATCGAAACGGAAAGAAAGCCATAAATTTGGCCGATGGTGATGAATTAATCTCTGTGAGACCAGGTGATGATGAAGATAATGTGGTAATGGTATCAAGTAACGGATTAGCCACTCGATTCTTGCTAAGTTCAGTTCGCCCTCAAGGAAGAGTCTCTAGTGGTGTTCGCGGACTGAAGTTGAAAGGGGATTCATCTTTAGTTGGAATGATTATTACCAATGATGAAAATACAAATGTACTCACCTTATCCGAACAAGGTATGGGGAAACGAACTAGAATCGGGTCTGGAGATTCACTACCAATAATGAAGGAGGGGGTGCCATTATTGGATTCAGATGGCAAACAAAAAATGGGAACAGATGGATACCGTTTAGCGAAGAATAGAGGGGGTTCAGGTGTCAAAACAATGAATCTCAATGAAGGCGACTCAATTTCAAGAGTTCACCAAATTCCAGACTTAGATGATCAATTGTTCCTACTTTCAAGAAAGGGCACTGTAATTCGCATCTCTGCATCACAAACTAAGGAAACGTCAGGTAGAGCTTCAAAGGGAACTCGTGTAATTGAATTACGTAATAAAGAGAAAAATGGATTTGTTGATGAATTAATTTACAGTGCACGAATGCCATCACATTTGGTAGAACAAATCATCACTGAAAAGGGGCCCTCGGACATTTCAGAAGAAGAATAACTACCGCTTCGCTTAAGCCGCCCCCATAGGTGGGCGAGACACTGCGGCAGTCGCATAGCCTGGCCATTGCGCTGGATTGCTAATCCAGTGGTGTCTCACCTCGAGGGTTCAAATCCCTCCTGTCGCGCCATCATTCAAAGAATTCGTCTAAATCATCATCTTCGTTGATGAACGAACGCTTACCTGCTTTGTCTAGGAGGAATTTCAATCTGCGTCGAATCTTCTTATTTTTGTTAATGACCATTGGAACTGCAATGAGATTGATTGCAATAATA
>Ga0066862_10000263_pt1 | contig 20786 bp, 12 predicted proteins | sample ETN02SmetaG_FD_66431 | JGI IMG/M metagenome (GOLD analysis project Ga0066862, IMG submission 66431) | Marine microbial and viral communities from oxygen minimum zone, Eastern Pacific Ocean - ETNP2014F10-02SV255 | ecosystem: Environmental > Aquatic > Marine > Oceanic ... | reverse complement strand
CCTCATCAAGGCCCGGAAGTCCCAATGAAATTCCAGAAACTACTGGGGGAGAGGAGATAACAGTTCCAGTGTGTGTACTTTCTGAACTTGTAAATTGCATCTGGGGAATTACTTCAATCCAATCAGTAAAATCTTGAATTGAAGTAAACAAAGTAGGGTCAGAATCCGAAACCTGATGATTTGAAATTATTTCTTGGGCAATCGACGCACTAGTTTCTGCATCAACTCCAATCTCACTTAGTGATACTGCTCCCACTAATACTCCAGCAGGGAAACCTACATGTTTGGAAAAAATGTTGGAGATAGAAGTTGTAATTCGCCGATTCGCTTGAAATTCAGTTTCCATTTCCATCGAACTCGATTTAGTCATCAAATTAGGCGTTTCTATAGAGGATGTTTCATTCGAAGATAATGCTCCACTAGGAAGTGGACGAGCACGAATACGGAGAGATTCTTCTTCTGAATTATACTGAATTGCCCCAGTGTCGGAATTAACGGGGTTGGCTCTGAATGCATCTGTATGAATATCTGAGTTTAGAGAATGAATTTCATGACATTTACCTGATACTGCCAACATTCCTAGAGCACCTAAGAAGGAGTTTATTCCACCAGTTTTCGGATGATTTGTAATATTAATCAAGACATCTTCTGATTCTAGAATTTGACTGGCAAATAATGCCAATGCTCTCTTTGGACCCACTTCAAGGAATGCCTTTGCCCCGGCTTCATGCATAGATTGGACCTGAGTTGTCCATTCTACAGCAGATGACATCTGTGGGGCAAGTTTCTCAAGGATTGCTGATTTTACATCTTCATCCACTGGAACTTCATTCGGATAGAATCCTCCATCTACGTTTGCAGTAATTGGAATAGATGGGAGAGAAATATCTAGATTTTCTAGGAATCTCCTCAATGGTTCATTTGCTGGTGCGACAATTTTGCTGTGGAATGCATGACTTGTTTGAAGTTGAACTACTGTTGCACCTGCTGCTTGAAATTTAGCCATTACTTGCTTCATTGGTTCAGTTTCCCCAGCAATAACTGACATGTTTGGTGAATTCTTGTTCGCTGCAATGACGTAACCGTCTGACTCTGACAAAACAGATTCTATCATGTCCAATGGTGCGGTTATAGATGCCATAATTCCCCGATCAGGAACGACAACACTACCCATTTCGGTACCTCTAGCTGCGGCTGCTTGTAATGCATCTTCGAAACGTAAGATTCCTGATACCATTAGAGCAGCATATTCTCCTAGGCTATGTCCAGCAACCATGTCTGGATGAACCCCATGCTGATTGAGGAGTCGTTCTATGGCTAGATCTGCAGTTAACATAGCAGGTTGAGTATATTCGGTCTGCTTGAGTTTCTCTTCAGCAGCAATTTTCTGTTCCGACGTGAGATTGTCTCTAAGAACAAATTCTGAAAGTGGCTCTCCAATGATATTGTTCATCACAACATCTGCCTCTTCCCATGTAGATTTAATCACACGAAATCGCTTAGAAAGATCAAGAGTCATTCCAACATATTGACTGCCCTGTCCTGGATACATATGTGCTAGTAAATCCTCATCTGTAAGAGGGGGGGAATCAGAAATGAAAACATTCTGTTTACTGAGGAATGGCCACTTTTCCCGGTCATTAATAGAGTCTGAAACCATCTTAATGCGTTTCTCCAATATTGCCCAAGAATCCGCTACGATGGCTAAACGAATCCCCTTTGCCTCAAATGATCCCGATAGTTCAGGTAAAACAGATGAAAGTCGTCGACCGGTTGGATTTTCATCGAATGTAGGAGTTCCATCAAACAATATTGAATTCGTTTCCGTAATAAGTTCAAGTAGAGCATTTTGATTTTCAGCATTCAGGAGAAGTAAACCCCCCTCAATCCTCTTGAGTTCCTCCCAATCCATTCCGTCATTGTTGGAAAACGCATCAGCCGCCGCCGTCAACTCTTTTTTGTTCAAGTACTCGTTTCCATCCGCATCAAAATTTGAAGCGTGTTTTAGGAATTCATCCTTATTTTCGATTCCATATTTCTTCAATACATTCTTCAGCACATTTTCTGAAAAACCAGCCTTTGGCCGCATCAAGTATGCATCTCTACGTAATTTCCATTCTGAAGCTAAAGCCGAATGAAATTTTGAATCAAATTGCTCCAATGCACAATGAAAATTCGTTCCCCCAAAACCAAATGCACTAACAGATGCACGTCTAGGATGTGATTTTGGTTTTGGCCAATCCCGTGCTTCAGTTGGTACAAAGAACGGAATTTTTTCCCAATCAAGACTGTTATTTGGTTCAGAAAAACCTGCGGATGGTGGAATAGTTCGATGATGAAGAGCGAAGGTTGCCTTCAGAAGACCGGCTCCTCCTGCGGCTGCCTTCAGATGGCCAATTTGACTCTTGATTGAGCCTACAGCTACACTGCCAACAGCGGAATTTTTTCCGAATACTTCTGACAAAGAAGTGAGTTCAGTAGCATCTCCGACAACTGTACTTGTTCCATGAGCCTCAATCAATTCAACTGATTTAGGGCTATATCCTGCCTGTTGATATGTTCGGGAAAGAGCTTGAATTTGCCCTCTAGTGCTAGGGGCCGTAATTCCTTTACCTCGTCCATCGCTACTGGCCCCTAACCCTCGGATAACAGCGTAAACTTGATCCTGATCGTCAATTGCATCATCTAGCCTTTTTAGAACAAAAGCGGTTGCTCCTTCACCCATCACAAACCCATTTGCACTTGCGTCGAATGGGGTTGAATGAGAAGATGAAAGGGCACCTATGGCACTAAATTTAGCAAAGGTTGCAGGATCCATTGTCCTATCTGAGGCTCCAGCAATCATGAGATCTACTTGTCTTGATTGAAGTAACCGACAAGCATCCAATACTGAAGCAAATGTACTAGCACATGCAGCATCAGTAGCATAATTAGGACCCTGAAGGTCAAGTAAATTCGCAACTCTTCCCGCTACAACATTTGCTAATTCTCCGGGCATTGTATCTTCGTCAACTCGAGGAACACCTTCGGTGATCGACTCTTTGAATGCCTCAACTGAATCTTTAGGCATGCCTGCTTGAACAGCCTTACGTGCAAAGGAATCAGCCCAAACACGATGATTTGAAAGACTCCGATTTTCTCCACCCAATGCATTCGCAAAAACGACTCCAGTCCTAGCATTTGGAAATGTTTTTGCTATATTCTCCCCAAGATATCCTGCGTCTTCTAGAGCAGCAGCAGAAACAGAGACTGCCCATTGTTGACTAAGGTCAATCTGAGTTAGAGTACCTGGTGGAACACGCCATCTCTTCCAATCAAACTCGTATCCTTTTACGAATGCTCCAATCCGAGAATAGGTCTTACCTTCAGGGATATTCTTGGGCCCCCCTTCTAACCAATGATCCGAAACGACCCATCTACCTTCAGGGATTTCTTCGATTGATACATTTGCATCTAGGACATTCTGCCAAAATGAAAGTGCATCCTTTGAATCTGGGAGAATTGCCCCTAAACCAATAATTGCAATCGGTTCAAAAGGGTCCTGAGGAGCTTCATCAAGTTGCATAGAAACACCTCAATCATTGATGCTCTCCGGGACCATTGTAATGCTATAACCACAATCTACATGCAAAATCTGACCTGTTACAGCTCCACTAAGGGGGCTTGCGAGCCAAACTGCAGCACCAGCAACATCGTCTTGCGTAGTATTCCGTCTAAGTGGCGAATTTCTTTCAACATGATTCAAAATTCTATCAAAACCAGGAATCCCTCCTGCTGCTAGAGTCTTTATCGGACCTGCCGAAATGGCATTCACTCGATGACCACTTTCTCCTAAACGGGCAGCAAGTTCTCTAACCCATGACTCCAAAGCTGCCTTTGCTACACTCATTATTCCATAGTTGGGAACATAACGGGTACTGGCAGCATAAGTCAGAGTGATTGTCGATGACCCGTCATGCAGATAGGGAATCGAATGTCTCATCAGACGTTGCAAAGAATGTGCACTGATTCTCATTGCTAAATCAATGGAATCCATCTCGTTGAAAAGCATGTGTCGATCAAATGTTTCACGTGGTGCAAAACCAATTGCATGAACCACAATATCTGCTTTAGCACCGGGAGATTCTTTTTGCCATTCATCAAAGAATTCCTTTGTTTGTTCATCAGTTGCGACATCGCAAGGGTAGAATGCATCAATTGAATCTAATTGGTCCTTAAGTTGAAACAATCTACTTCGATATCTAGGCTGAAATCCAAGGATTAAGCGACATCCTGCTTTGGCTAAATGTTGACAAATCGCCCAAGCAATCGAATCTTCGGATGCGACTCCGAATATTAGTGCGGTCTTTCCTTCTAGTTCCAACATGGAATCGAACAACCCCCTCTCGATTATCCAACTCGGCCACTGGACGCATATGACCGTTGCCGAAGGATACCCCTTCAATCACCGACATTCGCCATACAGTGTGTCTGGCCAAACCCTATGTATTTTCCATAGAAAGTTGGCGATTTGATGATGACTCCAGCCAAAACCACCTTCTTCCGTAGGGGTCTGAAGATGCCTGCCAAGTTCATTTGTCCTTTTTGGAACGGTTCGAGGCCCAAGAACTGCACCAGGACGTCTGGGGTCATCGAGATAATCTGTCTCCATTAAGACAGGAGAATGAGTTCCATTGGTAAGAGAATCAAAATCAATAGTTGATGCGATTTTTCCAATGGATCCTCTGCCCATACTCACAGTCACAGGAAGATTTGAGGTGAATGATGGAGAAACATCACCAGGGGCATAATGCCTCAAAGCGATAGAACTTGGATAATTCACATTTTCACAAATTTTACTTAATTCTTGGCAAGTAGATGCCCCTCGATCTTCGACATGAAATTGAACCGGTGCATTTTGAGATGCACAGCGCCGCAATACTTCTTCCAACATCAGGTTGGCTTTATTCCATACCTCCGTTGAAACAGGGAAATGGGGGCGACCAATCTCGCCTATTGCCACACATTCGCCTTTCTGAAAATGAGTTAATGCTAGATCAACGGATGCTAAATGGAGTTCTGTAGAAGTTTCCTCACCAAGTGATTCTAATTGATGAGCCCATACTACTGGATGGGGTCCCAAAACCACCTGCACTCCAAGGTTTGTGACTCCTCTGACATCCTCTGCCATCGACAAAGTCTCGAGATATGCAATTGAAACATCTTCTATTTTCTCAGGCAATTGATTGAATTTAGGTTTGTGAACTAAAATTAGCCGAGTCCCTCCTGCATTCTCAAAATCTTTTGCTGCATCAAGAAAACGCCCCATTCGATCCAAATGCATGTGCCCATCAGTAATGGGGCCAGTCCATTTTTCACCATCCCAGAATGTGGTGGGGTCTTCCATCGTCATCCCTCATTAGAGAGACGAAGACGCTGAAATCGTTTCATCCAATATTCTGCTGCTCGTAGAGCAATTCGATGACTGATTGCTCCAATAATCACAGTCCTTCCATTTCTGAAAACAAGAACTTCCAATTCATGACGCATATCTGCAATCCGAATGGCGTCCAATGTTTCCTCCATTCGAGCAGATGAAAGCACATCTACCGCTTTCTCAATATCTAAAGAAAATGGCATACTACAGGAAGAGGTTACTGGACCAATTTCTGTTTTCAAACCTGAATCTGGTAATCCCAGTCCAAGAAGTAATTCAGAAACAGCCATCCTTGCGAGAATCTCTTTTGTAGAACCATGAACAGTGATAGAACCACTGCTCACGTCGATAAGAATGGTGTAAGGAGGACTTCTCATTTGTTTGACCAACAGGCTTCCTGAGCGAATTGCTCCAGCTTCATTCACAATAAAATCAGCATCCAATGATTCAGGAGTAATGAATCGGAAAACCTGATTCTCAACTACGAATTCCAAACTCGCCATCATTCTTCCTCCTTTTTCATCTTCTCAGCATCGGGCAAATCCTTCAGAGCCTCAAGGACTCTTCGTATCCTCACCTGGGGTACCGGTACAAGCAGGACCACGGCCTCCTCATCATCAATCTGTCCATTCGGATGATTTCGTAAGGAAGAGAGTGCACCACGTATTCTAGATGCGATTCTATGATTGATTTTATGATGTAAATCATCAGATAAATGAGCGCTTTCCACCATCCACCAAGCTGCAGAAAGAGATGCTGCGATATGATGATCGGCATCATCCCCCGTTGGAACCGTTTCAGTAGCAATTGATTTAGCGATACGCATCATCCTTCTTACAGAACCGATACTACGAACAAGATTTCGAAATCTTGTTCGTTCTTCAACACCTTGGAGAGTTATTTCTACCCATTTATCATCATCCAAATCCGGTTCTAAAAACCAAATTGGTTTCCCACCATCTTTTGCCTTTTTATACATCGAAAATGGTATTGGATCAGGAAAACATCCAATTGTTTTCCGATCCAATAATGACATTTCTTTGACCATTTTTCCTGAATGACCCATTTGAGCAATCATTGCATCTCTTACGATATTGGGTGATTTCTTCTCTTCTTTATCTTGATCAATCCAAAGCAGGGGGTCTTCTGACGAGACCATCAATGCTAATCCATCCCATTCTTGGGTAGATTCTGAGAATTTGACCAAGGGAGCGAATGGAAGAATTCTGATTATCCCTCCTTCAGGGTCACTCCAATCTGTGCATGCCCAATCCAAAGAAATGCCAGAAGACATATTTCGGATCACTTCTGCTCTGCAAGCCAGTCTCTAAGTTGGTCAATTGACCAGCCCATATCGAAATAACCCTGAATAGTATTCTCATCCCAGAATGTGAATTCTTTGAGGGCCTTTTCCATTTCTGTTTCTTCCTTAGGGGGGCCACGAGAAGGTGGACCACGAGAGGGGGGGCTTCTTGCTTTTAGAGGTGAAACTGCCTCACCATCTGGTAAGAAGTCATCATCTTCAATGAAATCATCGTCATCATCGCTACCTCTACTAACAAACACAAATATTCCAACGACTACAGCAATCAAGAGAATCGCCAACAAAGCAATCAATCCGATGGTGGCGGCGTCAAATCCTGCGGCATCATCTGATTCAGCAGTAACAGGGAAGGTAGTAGATTCAGCAATTACGTCCCCTGTATCGTTGTTTACAATTTGATATTTCACATTAACTTGAGGTGTTGCAAAATCTCCCATGGGTATTCTCCATGAATAATCTTCCAATGGTTGGATTTCAATTGGAGTTGAAACTTCCTTGGATGATTGTACTTGCCCACCTACTACAGTGACTACCTTGCAAGTGAAGTAACCTGCCTTGTTTCCATTGTTCGATACTGTGGCGATAATGTCTAGACTTTGCCCTACAGCAGGTGTATTATCTGAGACCACGAGATTCTTAATTTCAAAATTTGCTGACTCGTATCTTAACTCAAATACACCGCCATCGAATCCACTCTGGTAGTTTCCTGCTCCAGAAATCACATTTCCAGCAGAGTCAGTACCTGAAATCCAGAAACGGAGTTCAACCCCAGTCAAATCACTAGGAAGAGTAGCGTTCCAGAGATTTATACAATTCACAGTGGCTTTGATTGGATCAGCATTGGTGTCCAAATCCATTGGCACACTGAAATGTGCGACTCCAGGGAAGGCTTGGTAATATTCGGTCCAATTCCCGCCATCTTTGAAATACATCCAATTCAGTACAACATTGCCTTCTTGCAACTTTTGACGCTCTTGAATGAATGCCTTAACACTAACACAATCAAATTGAGTAGACGAAATTATTCCAGGTCCAATCTCTTCTGCATCTTCATCGGTAATTTCCCAAGAACCTGTATTTACCGCACTAGGTGCCTCACTATCTACATTGACGTAAAATATGCTGTCTACAGGAGAGGTTCCATCAGTTGCACCAGATGGCAAACCAATCAATGAGAAAGTATAGGTAAATGCATTCGATTGAGTCGGAGCAGGATGCAAGATGTCGAATGTACCATTCTCGAATGGATAGTCAGTTACCTGAGATGGCGCATAGAAGAAACCACGAGAACCATCTGGTTGAACCTCTTGACGTTCAATTCTCAACGTCAGTGGGACCTGTGGATTGATGATGATTCCATCTGCAAGACGCTCAGAGAAAGCATACTGGCCACTAATCAGAAGCATATCTCCAGGATATACGAATCCTGCCTCTCGGTTCCCTACATCGGGAGTGATGAATCCAATGGTATCTTCAACAGTAAATGTAGAACGATCTAACTTGAAACTATCAGAATACTTCCACCTTTGATTGTAATTTCCTGTTTGAGATGAAATGGTCGTCCAACCACCATTGTTTGGATCAAAATCTGTTACTTCTATCTGTGGTGTAACTATTCCTGGCACTGTCGAAATTGACCATGCAAGAACAATTGGGATGTCTAGGATGAAATCAGTCTCAAACGGGTCAATCAGAACTCCCCCATCAGTTCGACGCATCTCTGCTCCTTGTCCATCGGTTGCTAAATCTAGAACTGTAATCCAAGGAGAATTCGTCCAAGCAGTGTCATTGGTTGGCCAATAATTGATTACGATATCGTCTGAAACAATTGGATTCAAATTTATTCGAACTTGAGCTATGTCGCCCCAGCCATTTCCATCTGAACCAGTAACTCTGAGATGGTATGTGTTACCTCCATACATGGTGGTATTCGCGCTGGTTAATTCAGTACCATAACTGTCTTGAATTTTGAAAGATGTTACGCTCGGCTGAAGAGTTGCCATTGCTTGGTAAGTAATCAAATCAAATCCAATACCCGGTCCACCAGACCCAGTAACTGAATTACCTCCTATATCGGTACCCGATACAAACAGACTAACTAACGGACTGTTCGGTAAACCCTGGTTTGCAATATCACTAAAACACTGAGTGCCTAGATTATCAATCATGTAATATGATTCATTACTTTCTGTTTGCCTTACAAGAGAAACTTGTGCATATTCGCCAACATCTGCAATACGATCTAGGTTCACATCATGATCTTTCTCAACCCAATAATTGAGGTCAAGAGACTCCGGGGCGGTTGGATTATCTCTTACAACTACACGGAAAGTTTGGCAAGCTCTTGCTGGAATCCAAGTGTTATCTCCAAGTTCTCGCCATGAAGATCCCTCCATTACGCTTATGTTTACTAATTGAGGTGCAAGAGGATCCATTGAAACTTGCAATCGTATTCCACAATCTAGATCTGGATTGTAATTTGAAGGAGGGCAGAGTTCATCTCCTCCGGTGAAATTTGCCATCTTAAATCGATATGTTCGTGCTCCAGCAGTTTGAGTTGGTAATGTTGGAGACCATGTGAAATCTCCACCTACTGTGCCTCCCATTCGGTCTACTTCTAGCCAATCCTCAGTTTCTGTATTTGATGTATTCAACTCCTCCAATACAAGGAAATAATTCGAAGGGTCAGGTGAAATATCAAGGTTTTCAAAACGAACCTTTCCGGTAAGAACAAGTGCTTGACTGCTCTTAACATTTGAAAGATCAGTTTGTTCTACATTTGCTTGATTATATACTCTAAATTCAGTAATTCCTGCATCATTTTCCACAGCATTTCCAACTGATGGCTGAAGAGATTCAGCGGCAGGTAATCCAACTACTCCAGTATCGCTAATTGAAGAAGTGTAAATCTGCACAAATTCCGTATCATCCCAATCTGAAGAAACGCGGAATCTCCAGTTGATCTGCATGGGTACTGCCGCATTCGTTACACTTACTGCTAATGAGAGCCCATCAACGGGATCAGATACTTCCCAAAATGTATCGTTAGATATAGTGTATTGTAACTCAATATTGCCTCTTGAAGTTTCCATCAACAGAGAGGCGCCAGCGAGCGCCTGTCCTTGGCTAGTCACACTGTGAGTTGTTACAATCTCGTAGATGTTTCCGTCATCGTACAGTCCAGAGAAACCATTTGTCAGAGAAATCGTACTGGAATGGCCCGTACTCGTCGTGATGCTTAGTTGGCCCAAAGAGATCCCCCCTCCAGTTTCTGAAGACCATTTCATTGGGACATCTACAGATCCGGCAACAGCATTGCCCATTGCAACACCTTGAGATAGTTCACGTGCCAAATTGTTTCCATCTGTAATTACACGTTCCCAGTCATAATTTATCATCAAATCTCTGAAAGTAATGCTAGAACCAATAGTTGCACTGCTACTCTCAACCTTCATTCTGAATAAAATCCATTCATTCCCATAGGAGTCTTCCCAAGAAGTAGGTACGACACTTGAATCATAATCTAGAATTGTGTTCAAAGCCGATGGAAAATCTCCAAATTCATTGAAGAGTAATTGGGGGGCGAAATCAGTTGAACCTTCTGGAAGAACCGCAATTAATTCTTCTTGAGCCGCAGCGGCAACATAAATCTCTACATCAGAAATCTGATTGTTTTCAAATCCTAGTAGAGCATTTGTCACATCAGCCCCTCTTGGAAGCATGAATGTAGCTCCTTGGCCTACACCTCCGGCAGTGAGGGTTACAGTTGAGGATGAAGACCCAATATTTTCGCCATCTACCGTTCCAGAACGGAACATTGTTTGTTCGCCAAATGCGCCAAATGCTGATTCTACCATCCCCCATTCGATGTCACCATCTCCTCCAACATCCAAAGAAATTCCAGTGGCATAATGTGCGAATTCAAGATCGGCATGTATTCCAGTTAATTCACATTGAACACTGGAATAATTTGCTCGAATTCCAAAACTCTGAATTCCTGCTGAGAACTCATGCCGAGTGTTGTTACTTATCGTAATGGAAGGACCTGCGACAGAAATAGATTGAGGATTGTTAACAAATACCTCAATAGCAGGAGTTCCGTCAGGACAATCATCAGTAATATAAGGTGTAATTGCCGTTATTGTTTTGGAGAATCCAGTTCTAGCCAATGGAGGAGAGTAACTAGAATCTTCCCATAATGGCATTACACCAAAATAAGAATCAGACGTAGGTGAACTAATCCATTTCCCAGGCAAAGGCCAGCCGTTATATTCATCCACTCCGATTGAAGTGTTAAATCCGAAACTGAAGCGGGTCCCTATATTGAAACCAAACAGTTCAGGGCTGTTCAATTGATTAACGCCAGAATCAAAATTTAAGCGCAGATCAATTGACGGGTAAGTATCTGTATCAATGTCCCAGAGTTCAATAATTGATCCTTCAAGTCCGGAAAGAGAGTTTCCATTGCGGTCAGGAATAATGTTGGTACTTCCTGGCTGTAATACATCAACACTCAATGAACCATCTCCGGGAACTGTAGCATCTAAATTTAGGAATCCAAAACCATTTGGAGAATTTGTGCCCAGGTTTGAACTACTTGAGAACGTACGGAAAGTAACGCTACCAGATGATGGCAAAGTATCACCAATCCTCAAGGCATCAATGTACCATCCTTGCAGTTCTGGACTTACTGGAGGGTCAGCAACATCGTTCTTTTCCATTACGAATTTTAATCTAACATATTCTCCTTCATAACTAGATAGGTCAAGTCCAACATTTGCCCAACCACCAGTACTTGCTGTTTGAGAGTTATTTGAGGTTCCTCCAATAAGATTAGCTCCTGTTGGAAATGTATACTTGTTACACTTCGTTGTTACTTGATTCACAGAAGTTCCACGCTGATAGATTCCATTTCCCCCTCCAATTCCAGAAGTATTTGAGAGTTGGAATGGCAAGAATTCAAATGATCCCCATGAAGAACCGTCAGCTGATGATTGAACCATCACATATGCGCAATCTTCGTAGTATACATTTGTTCCAGCTCCGGCACTTCTGTAGTACATATTGTGCAAAGACATGAAGGAGGCATCGGATTTCCCTGCCCATACATATACCGATTCTGTGGTCAACTCATATTGGAATTCACCTGCAGAAGAACGATAGTCAACACTATCGAAATTTGTACCATAGCACTTGTCTCCTGAACCACACTGAGAAATTGGAAAACCGTTCTCAGGTTCGCCAATTTCCCAATTGTTATCCATCATGCCATCAACTGCAGGGCCGACGGTGTAATCTACAGGATTCTCAAAATCTTGATTGTAGCCCAAAGAGAATAGGGATAGAGTGGTATCATCTTCTGTGAAATCACTGGTTGATGAATATGAGGTAAAACCCCCATTATAGAGTGGATTCCACAAAAATTCCCCATATCCAGTGGAGTAAGCATCGTATCGTTCTGCATACCCATAATCTATGGCATCAGTTGAAACTACCATGCCAGCAGCATTTACTGTCTCACCTTCTGGTAGACTAATCGATCCAGATACTGAATCTGAATATGTAGAGGGGTCATCTAGCGAGATATCGACGCTTGATTGGCCATTTGAATAGGTATTTACTGATGCTGCTTGAGCCAACCCTATTGTCAACATCAAGGCGGTAATAAAAAACGCCATCGTGCGTTGTGTTCTGTTTGTCTGATTCATTTTCTGCCACTCCTCACCGTACGGTGGGTATCCCGTGGACGTTTCGCCACCTTAAAACTCCACTCATGGATGGGCAGAATAAATGGAGTATGGAATTTTGACTCAAGAAACACTGTTCAAACAGAAAGTGAATGGCTTGGTTGAAATGAGAGGGGCGCTGACGGAGTATTGATGAACGAGCCGTATTCCACTGATCCAGTCACAAAAATGGATGAGGTTTTTCCTCAACATACGAATTCATACAATACCTTATTTGGAGGAAGGCTGCTAAGCATTATGGATACAGCTGCAGGCATGGTATCCAGTAAATTTGCTCACCGAGAATTTGTGACTATTTCCATTGATTCTCTCAAGTTCAAACGTCCAGCCTTTCAAGGTGATTTAATAGAAACTACAGCAAAGGTAGTTCACACTAGCACTCATACTGCTGGAGTGTATGTAGTTGCACGTCGGTTGAATCGAAGCGAATGGGAAAGAGAAGAAATCTGTGAGGGGTTCTTTTTCATGGTAGCAATTGATTCTCAAATGAGGCCTATCCCTATCCCTCAATTTGAACCTTCAACCGATGAGGAAAGGGCATTATGGGACCGAGCACAGGGTGCAAGAAATGCAATGAAAAAATCTGATTCATGAGATATTTTCGATGAAGGATGTGAAGAAATGTCGGTTCTCAATGTATTTTGCTTCTCAGAAGAGGATTTTGCTAGAGAATTAGGGAAAAGGACTGATGATCGGGATGTTGAATCTTACGTATTTAAGGAACTGAGGGGTGAATCACAAGATGCTCTGACTTTTCTGCGTCCCCGAAAACATCCCGATCGATTAAGACCATTACTTGCGAGTTTGGACATCGCAGATTCGGCTATAATTGAAATTCGACGGGTAGATGCGTCTCTTGGTGAAGTTTTAGTCGCGGCGAGTGTTGCTGGAATCGAGAGAGGGTTAGTAGTAATCAATGCAGAAGAAGGTGGCTGGGTCGACCCAGATCAAGTCAAGAAAATTCTTGAACAAGCAGGTCTTCAAACATGGAAGATAATCGATAAATTCGATCCACATGTAGTGAAAGACGTGGTTTGGAATTTTCTTGATGAACTTTCTGAAATCCGAGAAGAGAGAACTTCAAAGAAATCATGTGTCCCAATAGATCAACATTTCAATGTGAAAGGAGTTGGATTAGTAGCAATAGGTACAGTGCAGAGTGGTTCGTTGCAAAAACATGACAATATTCTAGTTACTCCTGGTGGCCATACTGGAGTAATTCGTTCACTTCAAGTTATGGATGTAGATGTAGATCAGGCAAATTCAGGAGACCGTGTGGGGATTGCAATCAGAAATATGAAGGATGGTTCACTAGAAAGGGGGGCACTCATTTCAGTAAAAGGTCATGAAGATATACTCGAAACTCATGACTCCAGTTCTTTCAAATTGGTTCAAGCACCCTTCCAAAAAAGAGAAGTAGAGCTCGGAATGGTGATTCATGCCTCAATTGATTTACAATTTGTAGTGGGAAGAGTTACAGCAATAGAAAATCAACGGATTACAGTGGAATGGGATGCACAATTGACAATTAGAACTGATTCCGATAGGAGATTAATTCTGAGTCAACTTGATTCAATTCCAATGAGAATTCTAGGTTTTGCTATTGAGATTAAAAAAGTATGATTGGCGTTGTGGCTAGAACGGTAAAATCAACCAATTAGACATTTCAAATGATAAAATGTATAAGTCAAAAGTGAACATCTTCCTTCCGGATGCACTCTGAAGAAGGACCCAATGGGGTCCGACCAGAAGAGGGGGATGCCGAATCTTTCGGCTCTCTTCGACTGGTCGGAAGCGAAGGACGATTTCGCACATTACTATCCGATGAGGGTTTGAGACTCTCTCGTTCTGATGGCAGAGGTGTCCGTTTGAATTTAACCGCAATCGAGACTATTCGTATGACGTCTCAGGCAGGTGTCCCATCTGGATGGGTTGTAATGTCTATTGTTTTGTTGTTTTATGGAATTCGACTTGCCCCCCCCGGTTCGAATATTTGGGCTATAGCGATTTCTGGGATTGTGATTTTATCTTGGTTAATTTATCGAAGAGAAATCTTGAGTATTACTACTACAAATGGAGATAGACATCGAATTCATGGAAGAAAAGAGAATCTGAATCGTCTAAGAGAATATTTGGGAATGATGTTGGATGGAACCTCTCTTTCCGAGGTCAAGGCAATAATTGAAATTTCATCATCCACAAAACCATCAGTTCATGATGAAATTATTTCAAGCATGAACAATGAAATGGATTTGGCAAAAGCATTGGCAACCCATGCAGGAATAGGTGGTTTTAGAGAAACAGATATTGAAAACCCTGTTAGTCAAAATATTGTAACAGATGAATTCTTCAATCTTCTTGCAACATCGAAGGAAACACCAACAATGCCTGAAACTGGAATTTTTGGTTCTGCACATAGGGAGAGAGCAAACGTTGCACTTTCAAATTCAGATTATAGAGATGCATCCAATGCATTTGATGCACCTTCCTTTGAAGAACAATCGGTTTCATCTGATGAAGGTATTTTTGGCAATCTATTCGATTCGGTTGAAGAAAATGAGGCACCCCCATTACCTTTGAACTATGGACGCCCATCTATCCAAGAAGATCTTGAATTAGCACAACGAACGTACGCAGAAGTGACTTCAATCAATCGAGAAGAGCGACAGCTCCCTGTGCCTACTAGGGCACCAAGTAGTATGCAGCTAATACGACAGGCACAGGAACAGTTCGAAATCCCTTCATCAAGCGTGCTCCCACCCCCTGCGTATAATGCAATACGGGAAGAATGCCAATCTTCGGGATTAGTTTCAGATGCAAAAAAGAAAGAAATTGTTGAAGCCGAACTCATTTCGGATGAGATTAAGCGAGAAATTCCCAGTGGATTAAATGAATTCCCAAGTCTTTCTAGAATGTTGAGACGCCCTGATCATCAATCTCGACTAGTTTACAAAGCTCCTGCAAGAAGTAGATCTAGTACTGTGATGAACTTACTTAGGTCGTTCCGTCCACAACATGCTACTAGAAGGGCGATGAGTCTTCTTCGACTTCGTAGTGACCAAGATTATCAAGCTCAAAGGTCGTCTTCACTTGGTTTGATGTCTAGGAGCCCAGGTGGGCAATCAAATAGAGATGGTTATTCTGCAGCAATGGAATCGATTGCGGCTACTATTTCTAGCCGCGACATAGCATCACCTGTAGATAGGCTGAAACTAGAAGAATTAAACCCAACAAAGGATTCTCAAGACGATAGTCAATATCCTGGAATGAGAAGACTGGGTTAATTTGTAATTACTAGATTAAGAATGTCCCAGAATGTGGGGATGATTCTCTAAGTATTGAATTGTTACTTCTCGATTCAAGAAATCTCTCTCATTCATGATTGATTTGTGGAGAGGGATTACTGTATCTACTCCTATAATTACTACTTCTGCCAATGCTGCTCGACTTCTTGCAATCGCTTCACCTCTATCTTTTCCCCAAACGATTAATTTCGCCAGTAATGAATCGAAACATCCCGGCATGTCATATCCTACATGAGCATGTGTATCTACTCTAATTCCTGCCCCTCCTGGGAAATGACATTCCCATAGTCTACCAGGAGATGGAATGAAAGTAGAGGGGTTTTCAGCATTGATTCTAAACTGGATTGCATGTCCGTTAAATTTGATATCCTCTTGATTCAAAGGCAATGATTCTCCAGCAGCAATCCGAATCCCTAACTGAACTAGATCTTCACCGGTTATCATCTCAGTAACTGTATGCTCAACTTGCACCCTTGGATTCACCTCAAGGAAATAGAATTCTCCTTGAGAATCCCGTAGAAACTCAAATGTTGCTAACCCTCGATATCCTACGGCTTCAGCACCTGCACAAACTTTTGCACCAATCTCTGCACGCACTTCTTCTGATAACCAAGGCCCCTCTTCCAATAATTTCTGATGACGTCGTTGAATACTACAGAATCGTTCTCCAAAATGAATAGCTTTCTTTCCATCTGCTAATACTTGAAATTCGATGTGTTGGGCTCCTTCAATATACTTCTCAACAAAAACTCGATCATCCCCAAAGGCACTCCTTGCTCTAGATTGACAGAGATTCAAAGCGGATGTAAATTCTGATGATTCTTGTACTATTTGCATACCTATTCCACCCCCTCCAGCAGCAGCCTTGATTATGACTGGATATCCAATTTCGTTAGCAAGAGAAATAGCTTCTTCACTAGTTGAGACGGATTCACTACTTCCTTTGGCGACAGGAAGTCCAGCCGCTTCCATAACTTTCCTAGCTTCAATTTTATCTCCTAGAAGATGAATTACATCTGAAGATGGACCAATGAATGTAATCCCCTCTTCTTCTAATCTTTTTACAAATTCTGCATTTTCTGCAAGAAATCCATACCCTGGATGTACGGCGTCAACTCCCATCGATTTGGCGGCTTGGATTACAGCCTCTATATCCAGATATGATTCTAATGGATTAGAACGTAATATCGAACGGGCATTATCTGAGAATCGAACAGGAGTAGACAGGCGGTCTTCTCTCCCATGTATCATACAGACTTCTACTCCGAGTGTTCTCAAAGCACGCCCTATTCTAAGCGCGATTTCGCCCCGGTTCGCTATCAACACTCGGTTGAACATGATGTCTCGATGAACAATGCGGTTGATGATGAAATCGGGTCAATACACATCTCTAAGGTATCTCTTTTCATCTTTCATCATTCGTTGTTCGACATAATGAGTCGCTTCTTCATTCGACATGTTTCCATTTTCAGCACAGATTTCAATTAGCGTTTTGTGAACATCTTTTGCCATGTAATTTTTATCGCCACAGACATAGAAATATCCTCCTGCTTCTATTCTAGCCCAAATTTCAGCACCATTTTGTGCCATCAAATGTTGAACATAGACTTTCTCATCACCTTCTCTAGACCAAGCTAAATCGATTCGCTCTAAGTTTCCACCCGATTGCCATGCTTCAATTTCCTCGCGATAGTAGAACTCGCCTTGTTCAGTCCAATCTCCGAAGAACAACCAATTCTTTCCTGTTGCACCATCTATTTCTCTCTGTTGTAGGAAGGCACGGAAAGGTGCAATTCCTGTGCCTGGCCCTACCATTATGATATCAGTAGAACCATCTTTTGGAAGAACAAAACTTCTTGTTGGCGACATAAAAACAGGAACAACAGATTCTCCAGAAACACAACGATCTGCTAAGAAGCCAGTAGTTAATCCAGTACGATCTCGATCGTGATGATTGTATCTTACAATCCCCACTGTTAGGTGGACTGTTCCAGATTCAAAATTCGGTGATGATGCGATAGAATACAATCGAGGTTTAAGCGCATCCACTCCATCTACAAACTCCTGCGCATCAAGCTGAAGGTTTGGAAAATCCTCAAAGAAATCTAGATAATCTCTAGACCAAATGTAATCTTCCATCATTTGGGGATCGTTTACGAGTGATACCCACAATGCTTTCTCAGGGTCATCAATTGGACCTAGTGGAATATAATTCTCTGGTAAGTCACTTTCTGTATTAGATTCCCAATCCTCAACAATCAATCCGAAAGAATTTTTCCTCGAACGAGTTACAATTTTCATTTGAATGCTAGAAGAATTAGAGGAAAAATGCGGCGCTAATCCTTCAATAAATCGTTTTGAAATACGATGAATCTCACACTTGTGAAGAAGTGCGTTTCGTAATTCCATATCTTCATTTTTTACCACCACGATTTCATCAGGAGGGCACCCTAATTTCCCAAGTATCGAATCAACTAGATTAGGAGGGCATGTTGGAAAAACACCGAGGGCATCTCCTGCTTTGTATTCTATTCCAGAATCACCCAAATCAAAAACAATATGTCTCGTTTCTTTTTTGGAACCTTCACCATTTAGAACATGGTTTACGGTTACCCTAGAAAGGTAAGGATTCTTGTTAGAGTAATCAGTCAAGGTACTCCCTCTGATGATTTGACGGGTCAGTCATCACTATTTCAATGGAGACGTCTAATAGCATTCAGAGGGGGTAGGTTGAATGAAGAAGGCCTTATCTCTGGCATTGTATGGCTTCTAGGCTGAGGGTTTTGGGTTCTGGAAATGCTTTCTGCCCACCTGGTCGATTCCATTCATGCATGCTTCTAGATGAACGTGTCCTGATAGATGCCCCGCCAACTATTCTTCACCAATTACAAACAAATAATATTTCATCTTCTCAAATCACTGATTTATTGATTACACATTGGCACGGAGATCATGTTTTTGGATTGCCATTTTTATTGCTTGATCGTCGTTTTATTTCTGATAGGGAAGGGAAATCAAGACTCCGAATACATCTTCATCCAAATGGAATAGAGAGGATGAAAAAAATCTGTGAACTTGCGTTTCCAAATTCACTTGAACAAGTCATCGAAGAAAGAGTAGAATGGATTGTGAATGATACGGGTCATGCAAGTGGATGGGATTACGAGCGTTTTCCAGTGAAACATACACCTGAGACCGATCCACACGGGTATCTACTTCGGGATTCAAATGGTTTTGTTCTTCTACATACTGGGGATTCAGGACCATGCGAAACAATAGACCAAAGAATCCCAAATTCCCATGTAATCTTGTTAGAAATGGGGGTCCCAAACGGAGCTGAATTCCCATATCATCACCGTCCAGATGATATTATTCGAACAGCCTCTAAAGAAAGTCACAAGACCTTTCTAATCACACATTCTTATGCTTCTGGAAAGGAAGAGAAAGTTGGTTTCACCATGCCATCATTGCCTTCAAATACGATTCAAATTGAGGATGGACAATTATACAATCTTGATATTTCAGGAATTCAAATACAATAATATCTCTCTGGAAAGAGGTTCTTATTTTGTTAAGAATTGGTATGTTGCTTGATTTCGTATGAACAGGATTAAGTCATTGACGCAGGTGTGCCCCAAGTCCCGTTCGCACAGTCGGTTCCACCGAGCCTGTTTGAACATGAAGGAAGTAGAACACTATGGCGAATATTTTCGATTCAGCAAGTCGGAAAAATTCTGTAATTATTGATCGTCGAGTCTTCGATCCACAACATGCTCCCTCTGCTCTAAATCATAGAGATGAACAAATCAGAGCTATGGTACTGAATCTTGCTGATGCATTAGAAGGGCATATTCCAGGAAATATGATTCTTTTTGGCCCCTCAGGAGTTGGCAAGACTGCTGCCAGTCGTTTCGTAGCTCAACAGCTCGAAGAACGAGCGCAAATTATTGGCAGCAGCATCTACACTCATGAGATAAACTGCCAACATGTCAATACTCGTTATCGAGTGCTTCATGGGATAGCAGAAGGACTTCAACAACCTGGTGATCAAATCATTCCATTCACTGGTTGGCCTGCCGATCGTGTGCTTTCAGAAGCAATAAGGAGAATGGATAGGCAAGGAGGCGTCCACATCTTGATCCTAGATGAAATGGATCAATTAGCCTCTAGATCGGAAGATCAGTTACTCTACGACCTAACCAGCCTAAATGTTCTCCTTAGAGAAAGTAGGGCATCTATCATCGGAATTAGTAATGATATTGGATTTACTGAAAGAATCCCTGGTCCTATCCGTTCAAGATTATCTGCAGAAGACATTATCTTCACTCCTTATGGTTCGGACCAGATAGCCGACATTCTAGAAGATAGAGCAAAGATTGGTCTTCGTCAGGGGTCATGGGATGAAGTTACCATTCGCTTCTGTGCAGATCTGTCTGCAAAAGAACATGGAGATGCGCGAAGAGCGATAGACCTACTCCGAGTTTCTACTTTAAGAGCTGAATCCGCCAAAAGTAATTCAATCGAAATTGAACATGTACAATCGGCCCACAAACAGGTGGAACATGAGAGGGTGATTGCACTTCTTCAAGGACTTCCTCTTCATCAGAAACTTACCATGACTTCCATTATTATCAACGAAAGAAATGGAGTTTTAACACAAACAACTGGAACTATTTGGGAAACATACACTCAAGCCTGCAGATTTGCCGGAATGAAACCATTGACGTCTAGGTCATTATCCTCAATAATCAACAGTTTCCATTCTGCCAGTCTAGCCCATGTAAAGAATGTCAGCCTAGGTCGAAGAGGTCGAACTAAGCATGTGTCTAGCCTTATTCCGAGAGGGCTAGATGCGATTCGAATCATGTGTGAGGTTGATGAAACAATCAAATTGGTTGCAAATGGTACTTACAAACTTCAACGACGGTTGTGATTTGCAGCCTAATCCATCCGGCAATGGTTAAGACGACCTCAATGGTCGGCGGTCCATGGCC
>Ga0066862_10000251_pt1 | contig 21190 bp, 20 predicted proteins | sample ETN02SmetaG_FD_66431 | JGI IMG/M metagenome (GOLD analysis project Ga0066862, IMG submission 66431) | Marine microbial and viral communities from oxygen minimum zone, Eastern Pacific Ocean - ETNP2014F10-02SV255 | ecosystem: Environmental > Aquatic > Marine > Oceanic ... | reverse complement strand
CTCATCATTAAAATCTATTTCATACTCCTCTTTTTTAATTTTCTCTGTAGAGGAATCGTATACACTTATCTTCGTGCTCATTCTTCCTCCTGGTTAATATTATTTGCTTCATCTAGACTTCCCTCATCAACATTGTCCTTATCACTATCGAATTCAATAACTTTTGAAGCATATTTTTTTGACAAATCCTTCTGCAAGCCTAATTCAACCTTTACTGATTTGGATACAAGAACTACTGAGCCATTTGCCCCAGGTACTGATCCATTTACAAGAATAAAGTTCTTCTTTTCATTAACGGCAACAACTTCAATATTTTGGATAGTTGTCTTCTTTCCTCCCATACGACCTGGCATTTTTGTACCTTTGAACACGTGCCCTGGAAATGATGCATTTCCTATTGATCCACCTGCCCTATGTACTTTGTGTACTCCATGGGATGCTTTCTGCCCTGAAAAGTTATGCCTCTTCATAACTCCTGAAAAACCCTTCCCCTTAGAAGAACCTGTAATGTCGACTAGGTTCCCTGGCTCAAAAACAGATGCAACATTTATTTCCTTCCCTGGGTCCATATTAGAATCTTCATCAATGAAGACTTCCCATAAACCTTCTCCTGGTTCAACGTTGTACTTTTCATAATGTTTAGAGATAGATTTATTAATATTTTTTGATTTCCCTATTGTCAATTGAGCAGCAGTGTATCCATCCCTTTCGAGAGATTTAATCTGCACAGCCCTACAAGAAGATACATCTAGAACTGTGACAGCAATAGATTTCGATTCATTATCATATATTTGTGTCATTCCTACTTTTTTTGCTATCAATGCTTTCATAGTTTTATCTCAACTTCTACACCGGCAGGAAGATCTAATCTCATTAAGGAATCGACTGTTTTAGGTGTTGGTTCAACAATATCAATTAGCCTCTTATGGATTCTCATCTCGAAGTGTTCTCTTGAATCTTTATCTACGTGGGGAGATCTTATCACACAGTATCGGTGAATTTGTGTTGGTAGAGGGATGGGTCCTTTTACTTTTGCCTGTGTTTTGGCTACGGTTTCAGCAATTTTGCGCGCAGACTCATCTATGACCATATTGTCATATGCCTTTAGCTTTATCCTAATTTGTTGCTTGCTTGCCATCTAATTTTCTCCAAAAAAAAACCAGGGGCTAAGTCTACCCCTGGTTTTGTTTAATTTACTCAATAACTTTTGTTACCTGTCCAGCCCCAACTGTTCTTCCACCTTCTCTGATTGCAAATTTAACGTTTTCCTCCATTGCAATAGGTGAAATGAGTTCAACTGTAATTGATACATTATCACCAGGCATAACCATTTCTGTGCCATCAGGTAGAGCAACTTCCCCTGTTACATCGGTAGTTCTAAAGTAAAATTGTGGCCTGTACCCCTTAAAGAACGGGTTGTGCCTTCCACCTTCTTCTTTAGTAAGCACATAAATCTCGGCTTCGAATTTTGTATGAGGTGTAATTGAACCTGGTTTTGCAACTACTTGACCCCTCTCTACATCTTCTTTATCTATTCCTCGTAAAAGAAGACCAACATTATCTCCTGCTCTTCCTTCGTCTAATAGCTTACGGAACATTTCTACTCCCGTACAAACTGTTTTCGTAGTCTCTCTTATTCCAACAATCTCTACTTCTTCATTTACATTGACTATCCCTTGTTCAATTCTTCCAGTTACAACTGTTCCTCTACCTGTTATAGAGAAAACATCCTCAACCGGCATCAAGAAATCTTTATCAATATCTCTTACTGGTTCTTCAATGTATGAATCTATTGACTCCATAAGTTCCAGCACCGCCTCTTTACCACCATCTTTACCCTCTAGTGCTGCAAGCGCTGAACCCTTGATTACAGGAACATCGTCTCCAGGAAAATCATACTGAGTCAACAATTCACGAACTTCCATTTCTACAAGATCTAGAAGCTCATCATCATCTACTTGATCAACCTTGTTAAGGAAAACAGCAATAGCTGGAACTCCTACCTGCCTAGCTAACAAAACATGCTCTCTTGTTTGAGGCATTGGGCCATCTGCAGCAGATACGACTAGAATTGCTCCATCAACTTGAGCTGCCCCAGTAATCATGTTTTTAACATAGTCGGCATGTCCAGGCATATCAACATGAGCATAATGTCTATTTTCTGTTTCATACTCCACATGAGCTATCTGAATTGTTATTCCTCTTTCTTTTTCTTCAGGAGCTTTGTCAATATCTTCAAATGCAGTCTCATCACTACCAGTTGTCTCAGAAAGAACCTTGGTTATAGCTGCAGTTAAAGTAGTCTTGCCATGATCTATATGACCCATAGTCCCAATATTCACATGGGGCTTACTCCTATCAAATTTCTCTTTTGCCATTTTTTCTATTTCTCCTCTACTAATTTTAACTTACGATTTACGCTTTGTTAAACTTCTACTTCTACTCCTTTTATACTTGCAGTTATCTCCCTAGTTATTGCGTCAGGCACATCCTCGTAAGAGTCAAACTGCATAGTAAATGTTGCTCGTCCTTGTGTTCTAGACCGCAAGTCAGTTGCATATCCGAACATTTCTGACAGAGGGACTGTCGCAGAAACAACCTTTGCTGTTCCTCTTTGTCCCATCTCAGCAATTTTTCCTCTTCTAGAAGATAAATCACCTACAACATCTCCCATAAAATCTTCTGGAGTAACTACCTCTACATGCATTATAGGCTCTAATAGTTTTACGCCTGCTTTCTTAGCCCCATCCTTTAATGCCATAGATCCTGCTATCTTAAAAGCCATTTCAGAAGAGTCTACATCATGATAAGAACCGTCAACTAATGTAGCTTTCACGTTGACTAGGGGGTATCCTGCTAAAACACCTGATTCCATAGCAGCTTTAACTCCTGCGTTTACAGAAGGTATATACTCTCTAGGGATTCTGCCACTTTTAATTAAATCAATGAACTCGTACTCATCTGTTATTGGTTCAAACTCCATAACTACATGCCCATATTGTCCTCTACCACCACTTTGTCTGATGTACTTTGCTTCTATACTTGCAGACCCTTTTAATGCTTCCTTGTATGCAACCTGAGGTTTCCCAATATTTGCTTCAACCCTAAACTCTCTCTTCAACCTATCAACTAATATATCTAAATGGAGTTCTCCCATTCCAGAAATAATTGTTTGACCAGTGTCTTCGTCTGAATGAACTTTAAATGTTGGATCCTCTTCTGCTAATTTTTGTAAGCCTTCTGATAGCTTCTCTTCATCAGCTTTTGACTTTGGTTCAATCGCTACAGATATAACTGGATCTGGGAAGGTCATTGTTTCCAACTGTATCTGGTTCTTTGGGTCAGATAAAGTATCTCCCGTTTTTGAATTTTTTATCCCTACACCTGCAACAATGTCTCCAGTAGATATAGAATCTATATCTTCACGAGAGTTTGCATGCATTCTTAATATCCTTCCAATTCTTTCTTCTTTCCCAGTAGTTGTATTAATTACCTTGCCACCTTTATTAAATATCCCAGAATATACTCTGAAGTAAGTCAACTTCCCTACATGAGGGTCACTCATGACTTTGAAAGCTAAGGCCGAGAAAGGTTCTTCATCTGAATGCTTTCTGATTAATTCAGACTCTTCATCACCTGGTTTGTATCCCTTTACAGGTTCTATGTCCAATGGTGAGGGGAGATAATCAACAATTGCGTCAAGAAGTAATTGTACTCCTTTATTTTTAAATGCACTTCCTGCTAGAACTGGAACAAAAAGTCCTTTCAATGTTCCTTCTCTAATTGCTCTTTTCAAGTCCCCTTCCGAGATTTCTTCATCACCTAAGTATTTCTCAAGAACATCATCATCAGCTTCAGCAACTACATCTAAAAGTTCAAGTCTTTTTTTCATAGCTACTTCTTCCTGCTCTTCTGTTAAATCATTTATATCCCATTCTGAACCATCGTCTTTTGTCCAGATGTGTGATTTCAACTCAACTAAATCAATTACCCCCATAAATTCTGATTCTTTACCTATTGGTATGTGCAAAACAGCTGGTCTAGCATCTAATCTTTCAACTATTGATTCAACCCCTGCTTCAAAATCTGCTCCGGTCCGGTCCAGTTTGTTTATAAAGCATATTCTTGGTACATTATATTTGTCAGCCTGCCTCCAAACTGTTTCTGATTGTGGTTCAACTCCTGCAACTCCATCAAATACAGCTACTGCACCATCTAACACTCTTAAGGACCTTTCTACCTCTACTGTAAAATCAACATGTCCTGGAGTATCAATAATATTAATTACATGATCATTCCATGAGCAAGTTGTAGCTGCTGAGGTTATTGTTATACCTCTTTCTTGTTCTTGTTCCATCCAGTCCATAACAGCAGCCCCATCATGCACCTCACCAATCTTGTAAGTTCGTCCTGTGTAATATAAAATTCTTTCTGTTGTTGTTGTCTTTCCGGCATCAATATGAGCCATAATTCCAATATTTCTCAAAGTTTTGAGCTTATCTGATATTTTGTCTGAATTTTGAGACATAATTATTTACCTATAATCACCATCTATAGTGGGCGAAAGCTCTATTGGATTCTGCCATTTTATGAACATCTTCACGTTTCTTTATTGCAGCTCCAGATTTGTTACTAGCATCAAGAATTTCCCTTGATAGTCTCTCTTCCATAGTTTTTTCTCCACGTTTTCTAGCTGCTGCAACAAGCCACCTAATTGCTAAGGTATTGCTTCTTCGTGAAGAAACTTCTATAGGTACTTGGTAAGAGGTACCCCCTACTCTCCTAGTTCTTGTTTCAACCTGAGGCTTTACGTTATCATAAGCATTTTTTAGCACACTCAAAGGATCTCCTCCACTCTGTTTTTCAATTATTCCCAATGCTCCGTATACTATTGTTCTAGCTTTATCCTTTTTCCCATCTTGTAACACTTGGTTGGTTAATTGAGAAACTAAAACACTATCGTAGATTGGATCTGGACTTGCATTTCTTTTAGGAGAAGGACCGCGTCTCATTTCATCTATCCTTTTTTATTTCCATATCTAGATCTAGCTTGTTTACGCTCTGATACTCCACCAGTATCTAAGGCTCCTCTTATCACTTTGTACCTTACCCCTGGTAGGTCTTTCACTCTACCTCCCCTGACTAGAACAATTGAGTGTTCCTGTAAATTATGTCCTTCTCCAGGAATATAAGCAGTGACTTCTGATCCTGAAGACAACCTAACACGGCAAACCTTTCTTAGTGCAGAGTTTGGTTTTTTTGGGGTGACAGTATAAACACGCGTGCAAACCCCTCTCCTTTGAGGAGAGCCTTTCAATCCAGGAGTTTTTTCCTTAACTACCTTAGATTTTCTACCTTTTCGTATTAACTGTTGTGTTGTTGGCATTTATCTATCTTTCATAATATATAATAATTTCTCACCAAAAAAGAAGTATATGACATTAAAAACTTAGGGTAAAGAATAATTTATAAGTTTTTATGCTATTTTAAGCTTCTTCCTCCCTTTGATCTAGTTCTTGATCCTCTCCTAGCATAGCTAACCATTGTGCAGGATTTGGTAAACCTTCTGTGGCACTATCTTCTTCTTCAGGAGTCTCTATTCCCCTATTCTCTGACATAAACCCTAAATCAGCAACTTGTGGAGCTTCGGGTAAATCAGGTTGTATCTTTTGATAGGTTTCAGCTCCAGTTCCAGCAGGAATTAACGTACCAATGATTACATTTTCTTTCAAGCCTGATAAAAGATCCGACCTCTTTAACATTGCAGCTTCAGTTAAAACACGTGTTGTTTCTTGGAATGATGCAGCTGACAACCAAGAATCTGTTGCGAGACTGGCTTTTGTAATCCCCATTAACTCAGGGCGTCCCCTTGCAGAAGCTTTCCCCTTCTTTACTAAATCCATATTCTCAGTCTTGAACAAAGTTGCATCAACTAATTCATTTGGTAAAAAGTCTGAATCTCCTACATCGTCGGAAGTCTCAGATATCCTCACTCTTCTTAGCATTTGTCTAACAATCATTTCGACATGTTTATCGTGGACTTCTACTCCTTGGTCTCTGTATGTCTTTTGAACTTCTCGTACTAAGTATTCCTGGCAAGCTTTTACTCCGTTAATTTTCAAAACTTCTTTAGGGTCCTTTGGACCTGTAGTTAATGCAGTACCAGCCTCAACCTTATCCCCTTTATTAAATAACAATGTTTGGCGTCTAAGAACAGGAACTTCAATAGCTTCTTTTTCTCCCACAATTTCCAAAACTCTGTTGCCATCATCTAGGGTTGTTATTAATTTTACAGTTCCATCTATTGGGGAGAGTGCTGCTTTCCCTTTTGGTGTTCTGGCTTCAAATAATTCAACTATTCGAGGTAGTCCGGAAGTTATGTCCAATCCTACTACACCACCAGTATGAAAAGTCCTCATTGTCAATTGAGTTCCTGGTTCTCCTATAGACTGTGCTGAGATTATTCCTACAGCTTCACCGACTTCGACAGGCTTCCCTGTAGCAAGACTAAAACCGTAACACAGTGGATCCATAGATTCAGGATTTTTTGAATTAAATGGAGTCAAAACAGATACGCTTTCAACTCCTGATTTTTGTATAACCTCTATTGACTCTGAGTCGATATATGAACCTTTTGTCAGTTTCCCACCGTCGCTTCTCGTTACTAATTTCCCCTTATGTTTGACATCTTTAGCTAAGACTCGTCCATAGATACTGGAGTACAAGTATTTATTTGGCTGTCCGTCCTCCATTACTACAGGCTTGGTAGTCCCGTTCCAGTCAATATTATCATCTCCTAAGTCCTTGACTACAATTCCAGCTGCAACATCAACAAGTCGTCTTGTAAGATAGCCGGAGTCTGCTGTCCTTAAAGCAGTGTCTGCTAATCCCTTCCTAGCCCCATGAGTTGATATAAAGTATTCCAGAACAGACATTCCCTCTCTAAAATTACTTTTAATTGGACTTTCAATAATATCCCCTTTTGGGTTTGCTACAAGACCCCTCATGCCAGCCAACTGTCTTACTTGCATCATATTTCCTCTTGCCCCAGATCTTACCATCATGTCAACAGGGTTAAATAAATCTGCTTGTAGTTCTGCATTCATAGCATCTTGAACTTCTTCAGTCGCCTCATTCCAAATTTCAATAACCTGCTTTTTTCTTTCATCTTCCGTAATTATGTCTTTTTTATATTGGTTAAGAACCTCTTCAGCTTTATCTTCATATTTTTGTAGTATTACTTCTTTTGTAGGGGGTGTTTTTACATCATTAATTGCAACGGTAAGGCCCGCCTTGGTCCCATACTTGAATCCAACATCCTTCATTGAGTCGAGAAACACCCTAACTTCTGCTTTGTTGTAACGCTCTATAACCTCTGAGATTAATTTTCTCATTTGTGGTTTTCGAATACTTGCTTGAACATAAGGAAAGTTAGATGGCAAAATCTCATTAAAATATAATCTTCCAAGAGTTGTTGCTGTTAACTCCTTTGCCTCAATTGGCTTCTTGGTTAACAAATCACTAAAACGATTGAGGAGTTCTTCATGAAGTTTAGGGTCGCCCGCAAGGTCTCCAACTCTTACCCTAATTGGGGTCTGTAAATCAATCTCTCCATTTTCATAAGCCAACTCTGCTTCGTATATATCACTAAATGCTCTCGATGCTGCTATTAAGCCTTGGTTGTCTAAATCTTCTGCACACTCAGTAACATAATATAGACCTATGACCATGTCTTGACTTGGGGAAACTATAGGGTGTCCACTAGCTGGAGATAAAACATTATTAGTTGACATCATTAAAACCCTCGCTTCAGCTTGAGCCTCAGCCGATAGAGGAACATGCACAGCCATCTGGTCTCCATCAAAATCAGCATTGAATGCTTCGCAAACTAAGGGGTGGACTTGTATAGCTTTGCCTTCAACTAGAATAGGTTCAAATGCTTGGATACCTAATCTGTGGAGTGTTGGAGCACGGTTTAATAAAACAGGGTGTTCTTGAATAACTTCAGCTAAAACATCCCAAACTTGTGCTCTAGATCTTTCAACCATTCTTTTTGCTGATTTTATATTTTGAGCAAGACCAAGCTCTGCAAGTCTTTTCATTACAAATGGCTTGAATAGTTCTAATGCCATCATCTTAGGCAGTCCGCATTCTTGAAGTTGCAAGTGTGGACCAACTACAATTACTGATCTTGCTGAATAATCGACTCTTTTCCCAAGTAAATTTTGTCTAAATCTTCCCTGTTTTCCTTTAAGCATATCTGAGAGTGACTTTAGACCCCTTCCTCCAGCACCTGAGACTGCTCTTCCTCTTCTTCCATTATCAAAAAGAGCATCTACTGACTCTTGTAACATTCTCTTCTCATTACTAATAATTATGTCTGGAGCTCCTAACTCAATGAGTTTTCTTAAACGGTTATTCCTATTAATTAACCTTCTGTATAAATCATTTAAATCTGAAGTAGCAAAACGACCTCCGTCAAGTTGAACCATAGGGCGAAGCTCAGGAGGGATAACTGGAATTACATCTAATACCATTGCCTCTGGGGGATTTTTTTTGTCTGCAAAAGGCTTAATAACTTTCATTCTTTGGATAGCTCTTTGTCTCCTTTGTGCAGATTTTGAATCTAGGTCTGATTCAAGTTTCTTCATTTCATTTTTTAAATTAACAGTAGATATCATCTCTCTAACTGCCTCTGCTCCCATTCCTCCAGTAAAATACTCATCGTATCTATCTTTAAGCTCACTCCATAAAGAATCGCTATCAATGAGTTCCTTTGGCTTTAAAGTCTTGAATCTGTCAAAAGCTTCTTCTATATTGTTTGCTTCCTGCTGAAATTTCTTTTTTCTATCTTTAATCTCTTTCTCTATTTCTTTCTTTCGGAATTGTACTTCTGGCTTTGGTACTCCACCAGTCTCCATAGATTTAAGCTCTGTATTCATTTGTTTAACTCTTTTTTTCTCCCAATCTGCAAAATCTTCATTAACTATTTCAACCTCATATTTAACTGCTTCTTCTAATTCTGAAAGATCTTTTGCCCTCTTTTTTTCATCTATAGAAACAATTAAGTATGCAGCAAAATATATAACCTTCTCTAATTCTTTAGGTGACATATCTAAAAAGTAACCCAATCGACTAGGGACTCCCTTGAAATACCATATATGTGTAACAGGAGCAGCTAACTCTATATGACCTAGCCTCTCTCTCCTAACTTCACGTCTCGTAACCTCTACGCCACATCTCTCGCAGACAATTCCTCTATATCTAATTCTCTTATACCTACCACATGAGCATTCCCAGTCTTTTGTCGGTCCAAAAATTCTTTCATCAAATAGTCCTTCTTTTTCAGGCTTTAGAGTTCGGTAGTTTATTGTCTCAGGTTTTTTTACCTCTCCATATGACCAATCTCTCATCTGCTCAGATGTAGCTAAACTTATAGTGAGTTCATCAAATACTTTATCCATAAATACCCCTACGCCTCTGGATCATCTCTCTCTGGTCTCGTCATATCTATACCCAGAGTTTCTGCAGTCTTAACATATTCATCACTTATTTCTTTCATAGAAATTTGTTCACCTGCTGATAAAATTTCAACATTCAAACAAAGACTCTGCATTTCTTTTAATAAAACCTTGAAAGACTCTGGGATGCCTGGTTCAGGAATATTGTCTCCCTTAACAATTGACTCATAGACCTTAACTCTTCCCACAGTATCATCAGATTTAATTGTTAGTAACTCTTGTAAGGCATAGCTTGCACCATAGGCTTCTAGCGCCCAAACTTCCATTTCTCCAAATCTTTGTCCACCAAATTGAGCCTTTCCTCCTAAAGGTTGTTGAGTAATCATAGAATATGGACCGGTTGATCTTGCATGAATTTTTTCATCTACTAAATGGATTAATTTAAGGATATACGAGTATCCAACTGTTATTTTTGAATCAAATGCTTCCCCTGTTCTTCCATCATAAAGAGTGGCTTTGCCATTTTCATCTACCAACAAATCTCCATCATTATTTGGGTTAACATTCCTTAATATTTCATGTATTTCATCTTCATTAGCACCATCGAAAACTGGAGTTGAAATTAGTGTTCCTGGTTTCGCTCCTGGAGAAGAAGTCTTCCCTTCGTTAAATTCTTTCCAGCCTTCATGAGCAGCCCATCCTAGGTGAGTCTCAAGAACTTGCCCAAGATTCATACGGCTCGGTACGCCTAAAGGAGATAAAAGTATATCAACAGGAGTTCCGTCTTTTAAGTAAGGCATATCTTCCTCGGAAAGAATTTTTGATATAACACCCTTATTTCCGTGCCGTCCAGATAATTTATCACCGACTTGAATCTTTCTCTGTATTGCTATATAAACTCTAACTTTTTGGTTAACTGTAGGTTGCATGTCATGTCCCTCGTCACGTCTAAGTATCTGAACATCTATTACTTTTCCTCTTTCTCCATGAGGAACTCTTAAAGAAGTGTCTCTAACTTCTCTCGCTTTTTCTCCGAAAATCGCCCTTAACAGTCTTTCTTCAGGAGTTAATTCAGTTTCTCCTTTAGGAGTAACTTTCCCTACAAGGTAATCTCCTGGAGATACTTCTGCCCCAATTCTTACAATACCCATTTCGTCTAAATCCATTAATACTTCTTCTGCTACATTTGGAATATCCCGTGTTATCTCTTCTTCTCCCAGCTTTGTATCGCGAGCTTCAATCTCGTGTTCAGCAATATGGACTGATGTCAATACGTCTTCTTTAATTAATCTTTCACTAATGACAATTGAATCTTCAAAGTTATAACCGCTCCAAGGCATGTAAGCTACTAAAAGATTCTTCCCAAGAGCCAATTCTCCATTGCTAGTAGAGGGGCCGTCAGCAATTACCTGTCCTTGTTTAATTTTTTCTCCTACAGAAACTATAGGTTTTTGATTTACGCTAGTAGCTTGATTAGATCTCTTGAACTTTTTAACATCAAAAGATATCTTTTTATTTGTGTCTCTCTGTTTAACTGTTATTTCTTTTCCGTCAACCATTGTTACTTCTCCCTCAATAGGTGAAACCAGTGCTTCTCCTGAGTCTTGAGCAACATTTTTTTCCATTCCAGTACCAATAAAAGGCGCTTCAGTGATTACTAAAGGAACTGCTTGTCTTTGCATGTTTGACCCCATTAGTGCTCTGTTAGCATCATCGTGTTCAAGAAAAGGAATTAATGCAGTTGTTACTGAGCAAATTTGTTTAGGACTTACATCCATATAGTCAACTTCACTTGATTTGACATAAGAAACTATACCTCCATCATGTCTTGATAAAACTTGTTTGTTAACAAAAGTTCCATCTTCATTCAGTGGTGCATTCGCTTGAGCAATAATATATTCATCTTCTTGTTGAGCAGTTAAATATACAGGTTTAGTTGTTTTTACAACACCGTCTTGAACCTTCCAATAAGGAGTTTCTATGAATCCAAATTTATTTACACGACCATAAGTTGCAAGAGTACCTATCAAGCCTATATTTGGGCCTTCTGGTGTTTCTATTGGACACATTCTTCCATAATGAGAAGGGTGAACATCCCTCACTTCAAATCCTGCTCTTTCTCGAGATAATCCTCCTGGTCCTAAAGCAGAAAGTCTTCTTCTGTGTGTGAGGCCTGCTATTGGGTTAGGTTGATCCATAAACTGACTAAGTTGGCTTGTCCCAAAAAATTCTTTTAACGACGCCTGGATGGGTCTAATGTTAATAAGAGTTTGAGGGGTAATTGCCTCTGGTTCTTGTGTTGTCATTCTTTCTCTTACTACTCTTTCGAGCCTGCTGAGCCCAACCCTAACCTGGTTCTGTACTAGTTCTCCTACAGTCCTTATTCTTCTGTTGCCAAAGTGATCAATATCATCAAGCTTGACATCAACACGTCTCTTCAAATTATTGGTAATCGAGGTTTCCCCTGCATGTAATGCAACAACATATTTAATTGTGTCAAGCATATCTTCTACGTGTAGCATCCCTTCGTTTTCAACTTTATATGTCTCTGCATCTTTTTCTCCATAGTCTCTACCAAGTGTTTGTGAAAGTTTATATCTACCAACTTTTGTCAAGTCATATCTCTTTGGAGTGTAGAACATCTGCTTAACAAGATTTTTTGCAGAATCTAAGCCGGCCGGCTCTCCTGGTCTTAGCTTCCTATAAAGATCAATCAAAGCTTCCTCGGGTGTAGAGTCAGTATCTCTTGCTATAGTGTTGTGAATAGATGGAAAATCACCAAAAAATTCTAATGCATCTTCCTTATTTTCCATCTTCTTATTACCAAAAGATTCTGGACTAACTGCATAGAGTGCTCTAAGGAAAGCTGTTATATGCTGTCTTCTCTTCCTGTCTACTCTGACCCCAATTGTATCTCTTTTATCGGAATCAAATTCTAACCAAGCTCCCCTGCCTGGAATTATTTTTCCAATGAATATTTCTCGATCAGAAGTCTTATCTACCTCTTGTGAAAAATAGACACCTGGAGACCTGACTAGTTGACTAACAATTACTCGCTCTGTTCCATTAATTACAAAAGTTCCATCATCTGTCATTATTGGAAAATCTCCCAAAAATACCTCTTGTGATTTAATCTGCCCATCTTCTCTATCTAAAAATTCAGCAAGAACATACAAAGGCATGGAATAGGTAACATCTGTAATCTTGCACTCTTCTAGTGTTTTTAAAGGCTTTTGAAAATAATGATCCTTGAAGGTAAGTTGAAATCTTCCAGAAAAATCTTGTATAGGTGTAACTTCATCAAGAATTTCTTGCAACCCAGATTTTTGATTATTTGGTTGTTCTTTCTTTATAAATGAATTAAACGATTCTTTTTGTATAGTTAATAAGTCTGGAATCTCTAAAACTTGAGGAATTTTTCCAAAAGATAACCTGCCATTTTTACCAGCGGACAACTAGCCTCCTACAAAATATAAAGAAATACGAAAGACATAGTATATTAGCACTATAAAATTAAGTATTCAAATTTTTTATAGTTTATTTAAGCTCTACAGTTGCGCCAGCGCCTTCTAAAGCTTCCTTTGCTTTTTCAGCGTCTTCTTTAGAAGCACTTTTTAGAATTTCTGACGGAGCACCATCAACCATTTCTTTTGCTTCTTTTAACCCAAGGCTTGTAAGCCCTCTGACTTCCTTGATGACTTGTATTTTTTGATCACCAGCTGAAGCGAGCACAACATCAAAAGAATCCTTCTCTTCTCCTCCTGATGCCTCTTCTGCTCCCCCAGTAGATGCAGCAACTGCAACGGGTGCAGCAGCAGTTACATCAAATTTTTCCTCAAAAGCATCTAGAAATTCTTTCAGTTCTAAAACTGACATTTCTTCGATTGCCTTTAGAAGATCGTCACTAGTTAGTTTCGCCATTCTTATTCCTCCTCATTCTTAATTTCATCATTGTTTAAATTTTTTTTCTCAATGAGCGCCTGGAAAGCATAAGCAGGTTTATTTATTAATGCCTTACCAGTTCCAAAAAACTTATTAAGTGGAGCTAAGAATCCCCCCGCTAATTTTGCGAGCAAGACATCTCTAGAGTCTAGTGTTGCTAGAAGGTTGAATTTGTCTAGTGTGAGATTCTCTCCTTCCATTCTTCCACCTTTAATTACAAAATACTCATGCTCTTCTGAAAAATTCTTTAAAACCTTTGCTGCATCTACAGGGTCCGAATTTATAACAGCAACACCTGTTGGGCCACTGAGAAAATCTACTATATTTTCAAAACCAATATTCTCTGCTGCTCTTTTTGCAAGAGACATTTTTATTACACTAAAACTTGCTCCTACATTATCTAGTTCACGTCTTAGTCTCATTTGTTGATTTACACTAAGTCCTCTGTATTCAGCCAAGACCAAAGAAGATGCATTTGAAAATACTTCTTCTAGTTCTTTAACTTTTTCTACCTTTTTGTTTCTTGCCATAAAAAAAATCCTCATACCAAGGACCTAACGGTTTACCTACGCTAGAAATTAAGGATTCCCACTAGCGGTCTTTGGTTTCTATTGTTTAACTATATTATCAAACTGTTAAAAATACACAATTGGTTTTATTTATTTAGATCGATATTTATAGAAGGACCCATCGTTGAAGAGATGTATACATTCTTTATATAATCTCCCTTTGAAGATGCTGGTTTTACCCTATTGATCTCTACTAGTACTTCGTCAAAGTTCTGTAGTAGCTTCTCCTCTTCAAAAGAAGCTTTTCCTATTGACAAATGAACATTTCCTAATTTGTCATTTTTTATTTCTACTTTACCTTTTTTAAAATCACTAACAGCTTTTCCAATATCTGTTGTTACTGTTCCAGTTTTAGGGTTAGGCATCAGACCTTTGGGACCCAATATTTTTCCTAACTGACCAACTTCGCTCATCATATCTGGAGTCGAGATGATAATGTCGACATCAATGTCTTCATCTGTTTTTATTTTTGTAGCTAGGTCTTTCCCTCCTACTATTTCTGCTCCAGCATTTTCTGCTTCAGAAAGGGCCTCTCCTCCAGCAAACACTCCTATTCTCACTTCTTTGCCTGTTCCTGCAGGAAGGGAAACTGTTGTTCTTATATTCTCTTCAGCAAGTTTTGTATCGATCCCCAAAACGAACACAACATCAATAGACTCGTCAAATTTAGCATTTGCCATTGATTTACTTGCAGATATAGCTTCTTGTTTGCTTACTGGATCAATAGGAATATCTTTGACCAGTTCTTTGTATCTTTTATTTTTCATTATCCTCCTTTTGGTCCAAACGACTTTGTCTCCCAAAACTATTTATTAATTATCTACTGTTATCCCCATAGATCTTGCTGTCCCAGCAATAATATTCATTGCTGCATCAATATCATTAGCATTTAGATCTTGCATTTTTGCTTCTGCGATTTCTTTTAATTGTGTCTTAGTCAGATTACCCACCTTCTCCTTATGGGGTTCGGCAGAACCTGATTCGAGACCTATAGCTTTTTTAATTAAATAAGATGCTGGTGCAGTTTTTGTAATATATGTAAATGACTTGTCAACATATATTGTAATCTCAACAGGTACGATTTCACCCTGCCTAGAAGCGGTATCATTATTAAAAGCCTGAACAAAGTCCATAATATTTACCCCATACTGACCTAAAGCTGAACCTACAGGGGGGGCTGGGGTAGCTCCACCTCCTGGGATTTGTAATTTTACTAATGCCTCGATTTCTTTTGCCATATTTTATCCTCTAATCTTTATCATTTAATTCTTAACTATATCAGTAAAAGCTAATTCTAATGGAGTCTCTCGACCAAATACATTGACTAGGACTGTTACTTTTGATTGATCAAGATTAATTTCTTCAATTATTCCATTGAAGTCATTAAAAGGACCGCTTGTCACCCTTACAGTCTCTCCTGTCTCAAAGTCTGGTTTGAACTTAGGAGACTCTTTGCTATCTTCAACTTCTTCATTGTTCCCAATAATTCTCTCTACTTCTCTTTTTGTTAATGGAGCAGGATATTTCCCTGAACCTACAAAACCTATAACTGAAGGAGTGTTCCTTATTTCGTATAATAGGTTATCATCATCATCCATTCTTACTAAAACATATCCAGGAAATGTTTTTTTCTCAACAGTAACTTTTTTTGAATTTCTTATCTCAACCACTTCCTCTGTCGGAATAAAGACATCATAGATCTTGTCTTCTAAATGAAGATTTTTTATTCTAGTCAATAAGTTATCTTTTACTTTTTTTTCATGTCCAGATTGAGCATTTAATACATACCACTGTCCAGGTAGGTCATAAGGGTGCTCATTATTCAAAGAGCTATCTTCAACGACTTCCTTTGCTTCTTCTGTAATTATTTCATCCATATTGTGTATATATTATCTCCCAGAATTAAGTAGATTAATCAAGCCTTGTTTAAAACCAAAGTCAAGTCCAAAAATAACAACCGTCACGAAGACAACGGTTACTATTGTCACTATTGTATAAGAGGTCAATAAATCAACTGAAGGCCAGTTAACTCTTTTAAGCTCAGTTCGAACTTCTCCAATATAGTTATATATCCTACGAATTCTTGAAACTTTTTCAGAAGTATCTTGTTGAGCAATATTCCTATCAGCCTTTTTTGCCAAACGCTCTTCACGTTCAGCCATTCTTCTCATTTCTCTATTCATATCATTCATAACAACCTCTTGCAGGGGTGGTGAGATTCGAACTCACAACCTCCGGTTTTGGAGACCGGCGCTCTGCCAATTAGAGCTACACCCCTAAATTATTACTCATCTTCAGTTTTATCTGTAGAACGATTTCTCATAATTGCCACAAAAAAAATAGTAACAAATACAAGTAATATAAAAGCTAGCAATCTTACCATAATATTTCTTGAATTTTTTGAGGTATCATCAAGAGACTTCATCACTTTAGACACAAGGTCTTCAGGAGCTGAAATTTTCTTTTCTGAGTTGTTCCCCTTTAATTCATTAAGCAAATCGTCAATATCTCCTCTATATTTTCGAAAAAAATTCACTTACTAACCTACCTTTCAACATCTTCTAGGAATACACGCAATTTTTGATGAGCTCTGTGAAGTCTAACTTTTGCAGCAGTTACAGTAATACCAAGATACTCTGCAATTTCTTTATGAGACCTTCCTTCAATATTTTTTAGCTCCACAATTATTCTCTGTTCCATAGGCAACTTATTTAATGCTTGTTTTAATACGAAAGAAAGGTCTGAATTTATAGCAATGAGCTCAGGGTCTTTTTTTTCATCTATTACTATTGGTTCTTGTGTATCTTCTATATTTGTTAAAGCATGCTTCTTAGCTTTCTTTCGTAGGGTCCAAGCAGTATTAACTGTTATTCTATAAATCCAAGTACTGAATGCAGAGTCTCCTCTAAATTTCTCAATTGCTCTCCAAGCTCTAATAAATGATTCTTGAGCTATGTCATTAGCTAAGTCTCTATTCCCCGATAACTTAAAAGCTAATGAAAAAACCAAATCTTGATTTCGTATCACTAACTGCTCGAATGCTTTCTTATCTCCATCTTGAGATCTAGCAACTAACTCTGCGTCACTTACTTCTTTCGAGAAGCTATCTTCGTCTAATTCGGGAGCCATACAATATAAGAATACTTAATATTTTTAAAGAAAGAAGTGCTATCTTTTTTCTTTAAAAAGACAATGTTTCCGACAAGATGGACAGTATTTATTAAGCTCAATTCTGTCTGGAGTATTTGTCTTATTTTTGTTTGTCACATATATATGTACTTTACACTCCGTACACAACATCGTTAGTGGTGGTCTTTTGTCAGACGCCATAATCTATCTCCTTTTATCTTTCGTAGCGACGGGAAGACTTGAACTTCCGACCTCTCGATTATGAGTCGAGCGCTCTAACCAGACTGAGCTACGCCGCCTTGAGCCCTCTTCCGGGTTTGAACCGGAGACCTCCGCCTTACCATGGCGGTGCTCTGCCAACTGAGCTAAGAGGGCAATTGTTTTGTGCCGGGAGAAGGATTCGAACCTACGAAGGCTTAGCCGGCAGATTTACAGTCTGCTCCCTTTGGCCGCTCGGGCATCCCGGCAAAACAATTAACCTTATTAAAGTTTAATTTATTAATAATATTGCGTAAGAGAGAATTTTATTAGGTTAGGATTTTATTATGAACAAAAAAGTAAGAGATTATCTAGATAGATGGCGTGATAATAGCTTAATTGATGAAGATACATACAATAAGATTGTCTCATTTGAAGAAAATACGGGCACCAATCAGAAATCTAAGGTGGCAAGGGCAATTACATTAATAGGTGGTTTATTTCTTTTGTCTGGCCTTTTTGGGACAATTCCTTTATTGTGGATGAATCTTGCTTATTGGGCTCAATTAGGACTTTTAATCGCGACTACCTATTTTCTATTCTACGTAGCTGGTTATAGTGAAAAATTAGAAGATGGAAAATTATTTATATTTAACTCAACTGAAAGAGTTAGTTCTTTCCTATTCTTAATATCTAACATTTCTTTCGGAGCAGCTGTAACTTTTAGTTTGAATATCCTTCAAGAGACTCAAGTTATAAATATTGGTGAAGACTTATCTTATGTTCTAGTTTCTTTTTTTGTATTACTCTATGCAACTTATTTATTTAATAGAACAAAATATATTTTTCAACATGCAGCGCTTTTTTATTGTTTGTGTTTTTTCTTAGGTTCTGTTGGGAACGTAGTATTTCCAAATATTGAGCCTTGGGCTGCTGGTCTTTTTCTTATTGCTATTGGAAGTGTTTGGGGTGTAAACACTTATTCAACATTACTTCAGCCAAGCTGGTTAGGGTACTTCCTATCAACGACCACTATCTCTATTGGGACAATAGTTTTAATTGAGAATCTAATTGAAAATGAAATAATTAGTATTTTAATTTTGATTATTGGATCAATATTTTACGTATGGGCAAGCATTCAGATTTCAGAACAAGTAATATTTTTTATTGGCGGATTAGGTCTTGTTATTAATCTGCCAAGACTCATTACTGAAATATTGCCAGACAATATATGGCCACCTTTAATACTGTTTCTTATTGGAGGCGTACTAGTAGTAGTTGGCTTATACTTGAATTCCATTAGAGAAAATATTAAAACTACTCATTCAGACTGACTGTTATGAAAAAAGCAAATTATCCTTTGTTTCTATCTTTAGGAATATTTATTATAACAACAATCATTGTAGCTCTTTTTGGAGTTGTTCCATTGCCAGAATATGAAGTCTTAAGGGAAGATCTAGGACTGAATGGAAAATTAATTTATCATGTTGAGGTACAAAGCCAGAATCTTATTCCTCCTGCACCAGATATTATGGATGAGTGCATATTGTCTGTTGACCTATCAACTTCATCATTTAAAGAAGAAAAAATAATTTGTGGTAGTGATCTTTATAATCTTTCTTATGATATTTACTTCTATGATGCACAAATTTTTGAAAAAGAAAATATCCTACTTAGGTACTGGGATGAAGCTTCGGGTGATGAAATGGGCCTAATAATTAATATAGATAGTGGAGAGGTAGTCGATAAGATTAAAAGACCAAATTTTTCTCGTGAATCAAACAACATGAATGTATATGGGGAAAAATTAATTGACCCTTGGGAAACCTCTGATTACAACTCTAGAGTAATTGGAATCTACTATCTAAATAGGACAAAGACTGTTGAAGTATTTAATTCTAAAGCACCTTCTAACTATTTCTTTGAATCACTACATTGGTCTCCAGACGGTGATTATATTGCTGCTCTAGACTCCGAAAATAATCTAATTATTTTTTCAAAGAAGAAAGAGTTTAATCCTGTAGTTGTTACATTTTCAAAATTAAATCTTAAATTTTTAGATGATGAAGAAAGAAGATTAATTAACCTAATAAGTTGGTCTGATTAGCTCAATTCTTTTTTTGGTCTTACACCAATTTCACTAATTACATGTGCAGCACTCTTGTTAGCAATTTCAGCTGCCCCATTTATAGATAGCTTCTTTTGTATCCCGTATAAATAGCCTGCTGCAAAAAAATCTCCCGCTCCAGTCTTGTCAACAACATTGGCCTCTGATGCTTTGTAAATTAGTTCTCTCCCCTCACTAACTACTATTGAACCTTCCTCTCCGAGAGTACAGATAAGCTGCTCAACACCTTTAAAATGGTCTGTGAAATATTTGATGGCATCTTCTGTTGAATCCAATTGTGTTAAAGCTTTTAATTCATCTTCATTACAAAAGACATAATCTATAGACTGTTTTATAAACTCTATAAAACTCTCCCTATGTCTTTCTACACAAAACACATCTGAAAGTGTGATTGCATTCTTGCCATTCGTTTCAGTATTTAATTCTGAAGCTCTCTCGAATGCTTCTTTGCTTTCAGGTTTATCCCACAAGTAACCTTCAAGATAGACAATCTCTGCATCCAAAATGGAGTTACGATTTATTTCATTCCTTGATAAGAACTCCCCTGCCCCTAAGAATGTATTCATCGTCCTCTCTCCATCTGGAGTAATAAAGATTGCACATAGTCCTGTTTGAATATCCTCTTCTCCATACACCGTATAGTCAGTTAAATTTGTACTAGCTAGGCTTGATTTGAATTGTTCTCCTAACTTATCCTTGCTAATTTTCCCAATGAAACCAGCTTTTCCTCCAAGTTGTGATATCCAAAAGGCAGTGTTCGCTGCAGAACCTCCTGCTGCATAAGTAGGATTCCCCATATTCTTTAATAAAAAATTTGATCTTTCTTCATCTACAAGTGTCATTCTCGATTTGTTTAGATCTAGCTCATCTATTATTTTTTCTTCTGCCTCTTGCAATGCATCAACCAGGGCATTCCCAATACAAACAATCACTAAATTATTTCGCCTTGTTCGTTACTCTTATTAATAACATCCTGTTTATATAACTTATAAAATTCTCTCATCCCGCCTGCAAGATTTACAGCAGTTATCTCATTATCTTGTAAGTACCTTGAAAAAACTCTTGATCTGTTCCCCGACCTACACACAACAACATAAGAGCTCTCTTGATTTAAATTAGTATCTTGAATTGAACCCATGGGCATGGTGCTCATAGGTAAAAAAGTTGCCTCTTTATAATGCCCTGCATCCCATTCGCTCTGCTCTCTAACATCTAAAAAGACATAGCTTTGGTTTACCAATTCTAAAGCCTCTTTGGAATCTACGTGCTTAATATTATCTATATCGTATGCCACTTGAGCCTTCTCTTAACCTTCTAACTCTTTCTGAAGTTGACGGGTGTGTAGAAAATAAACCTCTTTTTTCTTTTGCCCTGAAAGCTTTGTATGGATCAGATATAAATAATGTACTTACTGCTGGGTTAACTTGCAATGGTGCTTTTGAATAAGCATCTATTTTTTCTAGAGCTGAGGCAAGTGCTAGAGGGTTCCCTGTTATGCCTGCCCCTGTTGAGTCAGCTCCAAACTCTCTTGTTCTTGATATTGCAAATTGGATTATCATTGCAGCAATTGGGGCAGCAATCATCCCAATAATTAATAACGCTGGATGAGTATTCCTATTTCTTCCTCCACCAAACATGCTTCCCCACATATACGACCTAGACATAATTGAGATAGCTGATCCAATAACTACAGCTATCGTAGAAACAAGAATATCTCTATTCTTAACGTGAGATAGCTCATGAGCCAAAACTCCTTCCAGTTC
>Ga0066862_10000249_pt1 | contig 21299 bp, 31 predicted proteins | sample ETN02SmetaG_FD_66431 | JGI IMG/M metagenome (GOLD analysis project Ga0066862, IMG submission 66431) | Marine microbial and viral communities from oxygen minimum zone, Eastern Pacific Ocean - ETNP2014F10-02SV255 | ecosystem: Environmental > Aquatic > Marine > Oceanic ... | reverse complement strand
TTTTTTTGCGATAAGAATAATTAATACCTATAATAAAGTTGTCTTTATAACGTTATGAAACCTTAACAGTAGTTGGTAACAACAAATACAGAAATGTTCACGGTGATACATTATAATCTATATAATTCAGATACTACTCAAAGTGGGGAAATTGTGGAACTATTAATTCTTGCTGCAGCTATTGGAGCCACCGCATTCGGTGCCTTTAAACTTACTCCTAGAGATAAAGATCTGCAGACTAAATAGAGGGGTAATACCCTCTATTTTTAATGGCGAATAAAGGAAACCAATTTGAGTGGGCGGTAATGTATCATGCGTTGTCTCGTGTTGGTGATCCTTCTGAACTCTCAGGGGATCAGAGAAAGACATTGGAATCAGCTGAGTCACAGATAATACGTATGGGTGAGAGTAATCCAATATCTGTGGCAGGACAGAGGATTATTGATGATCTTAAGCCAGGTGGTCTTACTGCAGAACAAACTTTCTATAAATCTTTTAAGAAGTTTGGTGGTGGTGCTGACGAGGGTAAGACTGACATCGCATATCAGAAGGGTGGCACCACATACAAATGTAGTATGAAATATGGTGATTCATTCCAACTAACCAGTGCTGGTATCGATACTTCTGTTAATGTATTGACTAGCATTCTTAAGTTGGTGTGCGATAAGTATAGTACAAGAGATGACACAGTGGCTTTGGGTTATCTTCAGTTAGTTTTAGAAGATATATCTAACACTTTTGAGAATGCTAAGGGTACTATTACTGCTACTGAAGCAGATAGACTTATGACAAATGTTAGAAAAAATATGGGATTGCAAGCACGACTGCAGTCTATATTGGGAACCAAAAAGAATCCCACTACAGCAGGAGTTTATACTAAGTTTAAATATGAATTGACTAAAGAATGTTTGACTGGTGAGTTGACATTTAATAATCCTGATAAGATTGCTACTCATGTTCTTACAGAAGATGGTGTTTATCCTATAGATGAAAGGTTAGTTAATGAAATTATGGGCAAAGCAGGGGTTAGGATCTCCAAGAAGGGGAGGGAAGCTAAAGGTGGTGTTAAGATGAATGCCATTACCATCAGGTATGAGGTATAATAGAGTTATGGCAAAGAACACACACCTAGAACACTTAGAAGATGACCTTTTTAATAATGGATATGAGGGTGGAAAGAATGCGTTAGCATTTTTAGCATCACTACGTGACATGCTTAGTGCTACTGGTACTGGAAACACAAAGGTTACTGTTAAATGGGATGGTGCTCCTGCTATAGTTTGTGGTAAGGATCCTAACGATCAGTTCTTTGTAGGAACTAAGTCAGTCTTTAATAAAGGACAACCAAAGATAGGATATGATCACGACTTGATAGATTATCACTATGAAACAAGTCCAGTAAAGGATGTACTGCATAAGTGTTATGATGCATTTAAAGAGTTACCTATTAAGGGTGTATTGCAGGGTGATCTTTTGTACACTAAGACTCCACCTTTAATCACCATGAATGGTAAGAGGTGTTATAAATTTAAACCTAATACAATTGTGTATTGCGTAGAAAAAGATACACCATTAGGTAAGAAGGTAGGAGTATCTACTTTTGGTATAGTATTTCATACTAAGTATAGTGGTACTTCTGTTGAGGATATGTCTGCTTCATTTGGTGTTGATGTTAGTGGTCTACAAAAGAATCCTGATGTTGCAGTCTTCTCTGCAGAGTTTCAGAATGTGAATGGTGTTGCTAACCTTACTGTTTCTGATAAACAGAAACTTAATAGTCAGATTCTTATTGCTAAGAGGGAGATGGATAAGGCAAGACCTTTCCTTAGAGTATTGGGTATTAAGACAATGGATTATGCTCCATTGTTTAAGGTTTACTTTAACCAAGTCATTAGGAGTGGTAAGATACCATCTACTTCAGCAGCAATGGCAGCAGGGTATGGTAACTTTATAGACATGAAATATAAGACAGAGATTGCTAAGAAAAAGACAGAGAAAACACAGAAAGCATGGGATAAAAAGAGACAGGAATCTTTAAAGTACCTAAATACTAACAAGACTGCTGTGCTTTCTGCTTTTTCTAGTTTTAAGAGTATAATATCTGCCAAAGAAATTGTCCTAAATAAACTGAAGAAGATAGAAGGTGTCGGTACTTTCATCGAAGATGAAAATGGATACCGTGTTACTAGTCCTGAGGGATTTGTAGCTATTAAAGACGGGACTGCTATCAAATTAGTTGATAGATTGGAGTTCTCTAGAGCAAACTTCACCGTTGCAAAAGACTGGGGTAAATGATTAGATTTCATACATTCATAACCGAAGCCACCACTGCTAAGAAGAAACCTGCGGGTACTACTAAAGCAGAGAAGATGGCAGACGACAAGCACGTTGCTATCACATTCGGTAGGTTTAACCCACCTCATGCTGGTCATGGTAAACTGATGGACGCAGTGAAGACTGCTTCAGGAGATTCTGGTAACTATAGAATCTATCCTTCACGTACACAAGACCATAAGAAGAACCCTCTACATCCTGAAGATAAGATCAAGCACATGCGTAGCATGTTTAAGAATCATAAGGGTGCGATCCAAAATTCAGAGCAGCATAGAAATATATTTGATATACTACGTGACCTTAATGATGAAGGTCATGAGCACGTCACAATGGTAGTTGGTGATGATAGAGTAAAAGAATTCGAGAAACTTACTGGCAAATATAACGGTGTACACTATGACTTTAAGAGTATTAATATAAAGTCAGCAGGTAAACGTGACCCCAATAGTGAGGATCCAACTGAGACGTTGAGTGCTTCTGGGCAACGTAAGCATGCTTTAGGTGATGACCATGATAATTTCCATGCTGGTGTGCCGAAAGGGTATGGTAAGAAATCATCCAGAGAGTTGATGGATCTAGTTAAGACAGGCATGACACCTCCTAAGAAGGAGAAGAAGGGTAAGACTACCAAGAAGAAGACTAATGAGTCATGGATGTTTGCACCTAAACTACACATCGAAGAATTTAGAACGCATTATATCGAAGATAGTATCTTTAGTGAGGGGACATTAGTTGAGCACGATGACACAGGTCTACGTGGTCATGTAGTACATCGTGGTACTAACTATGTTGTCTTTAGGAATGATGATGGAGAGGAGTTTAAAGCTTGGTTACACCATGTAACTGAGGTGACAGATGCTAGTAAGAAGAGGAGTGATCAGTCCAATTTCTCTGCCGATGATGGTAGTGGAAATGATTGGAAGATTGGGACTGATAAATATCGTCAGGCAGTTCAGGACATGACTCCTGGACAGGGCACTACTAAATTCGGGGTTAAGTTCTCCGACTTCAGAAAACAAACAGCACCTAAATAATAGAACGCACTTATTCCCTCTTGGAAAAAAGACTATGTTAGACATTAAGATATCTGCAGAGTTGATGGGGTATTCCCTTGACGAGCAGATGACAATCATGAAATGTGTAGAGGAAGGCTCTACTCATGACAGTAAGAGATTCCAAGAAACCATTGAGAAGATCACTGTCCTTGTAGACGCATCACCAATTCTTGAGGTTTTTGAGGGGTATGCAGGTTTCCCTATCGATAAGGCACTGATTGATAAAAATAAGGGTAGAGCACCTGATGATCGTAATATAGGTAGGGTCATTACACAGGGTGGTCTCTCACTAGTAGTCACAGGTCGTAAGGCTGATGGACGTTACAACGTTGTAGGTAAGAAAGGAGAGAAGACTGCAAAGCATGCAGAAGATCTAGGTCTCCAAGTTAAGGAGTCTATTGATATTGAGGATCTTCATCAGTCTATGTTAGAAGCAATGACTGTTACTAATGCTGATAAGAAAGGAAATACTCCAGCGTGGCAGAACTATAAGAAAGGACTGAAGAATAAGCAAGGTAAGCCAGTGTATAAGGCTGCCGATCATGTTAAGAATGAAGAGTTTAAAGCATTAACTCCAGATAAGAAGGATCAGATTAGAAATCAAGCAGAGCGTAGAAAGAAATCAGCTGATAGAGCTCAGAATGCCAGTGATTATAAGACATCTACAAAACAGGATCAGCAAGTTCGTAAGATGAAGTCTGTTCTTAAGAATGAGGAGTATACTGTTACCAACGCTGATAAGAAAGGTAACACTCCTGCATATCAGGCATACAAAGCAGGTAAGAAGAATGCCAAGACAGGCAAACCTCTATACAAGGCTGCTTCCCACATGAAGGAAGAACAAACTATTGATGACTTTATTTTAGAGTTCATTGATTTAGATGATGATGGAATAGATACCTTAAGTTTTGAGGAACTAGAACAGGTATGTATCGAAGCATTAGAAGAACTCGAAGGAGATCTTCTTAACGAAGCACTCGAAGCAATAGATAGTATATCGCTTCTTACTGAAGCACCTTCTAAGCACTCAGCAAATCCTAATGTTGCTGTGCAAGCACCACAGAAGGAGAAACCAGGTAGAGATGCAGGTAAACTTGCGAGAGCAAAGTTATCTAAGCCACAAGCTTCTCGTAAAGAGAAGGTTAAGGCAGCACTTAAGTCTGCTGGTTCAGCAATCAAGAAGGGTGTGAAGGCTACTGCTAGAGGTGTGGGTAAAGCTGCAGGTCATGCTGCTAACGCTGCTGAGAAAGGTGCTAGTGCAGTTGGTAAGGTTGCCAAGGAAGTTGGAAAGGGATACTCTGATACTCGTAAGGGTAGATCAGATGGGGGTTCCAGTACAACTGATGCTAAGGCACCAGATGAGAGCAGGGGTGGATCGGATAGACCACGCTTGCGTGATAAGATAAAGCGTGGTATAAAGAAAGTCGTTGGTAAGGCTGCTCGTGCCGTCTCCAGAGGATCAAGGAATGTTGCTCGGAGATTAGGTGAAGAGAAGTATGACTGGCGATCTAAATTGGAGGTCAAAGAATGACTACTACATCACGATTCCAAGCTAACAAAAACGACGAGGGTGATAAGAATTCCCAAGCCGTTGGTAAGCTGAAGAAAAAGGTGGTCAAAGGTATCACCGTCAATCCAAAAAAAGAAGATCTTATGTCAGAGAAATTAGATCCCGTCGGCAAGGAAGATGCTGACCTTGACAACGATGGGAAAAAGAATGACAAGAACGATAGGTACTTGCGTTATAGAAGAAAGGTACGTTCATCTGTCATCAAAACACAAAAAGAAGCATTAGAAGCATTACGTAATAAGAATCTCGTACAAGAGGAAGAGCAATTAGATGAAGTCTCTGCTGTAACAGCAGTTGCTACTCCTGCTGCTGTTGGTTCTACATCACACAGCAATGTTAAGAGAGGATCTGGTACTGATGATGCTAAGAAAAGAATGAAGCAGAAACTTCTTGCTCAGACCGCTGAGTATGACAAGAAGCGGAAAGAAGCACGACGTGCTTGAGATAGGTTATGAACCTACTAGAATACGACAACGATGCTGCTGCTGATAAGATAGCACGGTACAAAAAGGAAAAGGAATCTCACAAAGAGTACCTTTATAAGTCCAAGCATGGACCTAAGAGGTACAAAGAGTTTATGAAGAAGGATGCTGAAGCAGCAGCAAAAGGCATTCCTAAGAACCCCAAAGGGATTAAAGCTCTCCACAAAGGTAAGTGGGGTTATATGAAGAACAGGAAGTTTACTCCTGATTGATGCTATATAGAGTACTATACTCTAATTGATCATGGTTAACTTTTTAATGCCTATTGCCATTAGTATTATTAACAAGGCAGTAGATAGGATCCCAGAGGATCTAGACTCAGTAATTAAAGACTTCTTAATTAAACTACTTAAGAAAGCAGCAGCTAAGACTGGAAACAAAGTGGATGATGAACTAGTCATCGCTCTCCAGAAAGCACTGCTAGAGTCTTGATATTATAAATAAAATATAGGAATACTCACTGTCCAGAGGAGAACACAATGTCTGTCGTAGGAAAACTTGACTCAGCAGCGTTTAGCAATACTATTGGTGTCACAAATGGTGACGCAACCGTATCTAAAAATGCTGGTGATACTGTAGTTGTAGGTGACGTGCTTGACATCAGTGGCGTAAGCTACATTGTCAAACAAGTAACCAGCACCACTGCAATCGAACTGCATAAGAATTATGCAGGATCAACCGCAACCGTTGCTGCTGCGGCAGTGCTACGAAGAACTCCACCTAAAGCAGTTGCAGAGTATGTAATTGTTGGTGGCGATAGTAATTCCTATGATTTAGTTTTTGTAGACACAACTGAGGACAGCATTGCGTCTAACAAGAGTCGTGGTATTTCTGGACCTGGTTGGTGGCAGTATAGAACATATACTTCACACAACGGTGACGAAAAGCATAAGGCAGAGTGTTTAGTACCTATGAAGGTTGCTGCTGGTACTTCTGGAGACTTTGGTGACGATACCCTCGCTGCTGATGTACTTGAGACAATCACAGTTGGTACACAACCTGCTAACTCCACCTCATCTTCTGGTGCTGGAACATTCGTTGCTGCATTTACAGTCGATCAGTCAGGTACTAAGGTTTACAAGTGGCAACGTCAGACTAAGACCGCTACTACTCGTTGGGTAGATATCGTTGGTGGTGCTGGTGGATTAGACACTGGTATTACATATGCAGACTTCACTACAGCAACACTGGCATACAGTGCACTTGCTAGTGATGCACTTGATGGATACAAGTATCGTTGCGTACTGAACACAAGTAAGGGTGCTGAAACCAAGTACACTAATGGTGCTGCTACACTTACATTCGGTAACTAATAAGTAACGTTGTATATTATGTAAATGAGATTTGAGGAACTGAATGAGAAGAACCATCTTCTATTCGCCATTAAATATTATGAGAACCCACATTCAGTTACCATAGATGACTTCCTAGAAGACATGAAGAAGTTTAAGTACCTTAAACGGTTACTTAAACGGTATCTGAAGACCAAAGTATTAAGGACTAACCTTATACTTAATCATTTGATAGTTCTATATAATGTTTTTGGCGACGGTACATTACCTCTGTTAATGTACAAACTCGAACCAGAATACTGGTCTGCAGTGAAAACATTCCTAGTATATCTAAGCAGGTATCCAGATGACCATCAAGGTTGTCTGAAGGATGTAGATACAGATCAATCAATACAAGGAGTCCTAGATCAACTGTGATTAACGAAGATGCCCCAACAATGAGTGCTGGTACTGGTGGATTCTCTGGATCCTCTGATGCCACTGGTCCTGTTGCGGGTTTTGATCCGATGTTAGGTGGATCAAACGAGAAGAAACCCAGTTTGACCAGGAGAAAGCCTAAAAAGAAAAAGTATGTATGTAAGGAAGGTCTTGCTTCGCACGAGAAAGAAGCAGGTTACCTTCCATTTTTAATTTGTTATGATGGAGCACAAGAGTATGTGCTTTATGGTAAGTCCGAGCAGGAGATTAAGATCCAACTCAGAAAGATATACCGTCCTGAGAACTTCAGTAAGATATATGTTAAGAGATTGTATCCTAATCAGGTGATACAGTTCTACTTTAATAAACGTAAGCAAGCACTGTCCAACCAATGACCAAGACTTTACACAGACTGCCACTCGATGAGTGGTTTGATGATGTACCACACCCTCATGACAGTATGCCTATCGCAACTGACAAGAGTGCTGAACCGTCTTTGCATGAGAAGATGTATAGGTTAGCAACTGCTAATGGCTCCACTATAGGTGGGTCGGAAAATGCAAGAAGTTAACGGAGCAATATTAGAAAGACTGGAGAGAGTAGTAGATAAACTCTCAGAGAACTCAACCAAGATGGGTGAGTTACTTGCTGTCCATAATGAGAAGTTGGATAAGCAGGATAGAATTGATGCAGTACTCTTTGAGAAGATTGAGTCAGTGCATAGAGAAGTTAATCGTAGATCAGAGGAGATAAAGAAAGGTTGTGAAAGAGATATCCGTAAGGTTGATGATCGTCTTCAGGTCATGGAGAAGAAAATGTGGTCTATTTTTGGTGGTCTTGCTATTATATCTTTCATCGTTAGCCCAGTGGGACAGAAAATAATCCGTCCACTCTTGACAGATCCAGCACCACCTACTATAGTAGTATCATCAGAAACTAACATGGTATGAACTTGGTCGATGACCTTTATATTAATAGGTTATCCATTAGACTAGAAAAATTTAAACGAGTTAAGAGCTCACTTTACAACTTCCGTTGCCCTTACTGTGGAGATTCCCAGAAGAATAAGAACAAAGCACGGGGGTATTTTTTTCAGGTTAATGGTCGTATGGTATTTAAGTGCCACAACTGTGGTATAGGTAAGACTACTGCTAATTTTCTGAAGGAGCAAGCACCTGATCTTTATAGTGAATATCAGGTAGAAAAGTACCGTCGTAATTCGACTGGGAAAGGTACAACTGTGGAAAAATTTAAGGTTCCTGACACGACTCCACACTTTAAAAAATCAGATGATTTGCAAACTATCGAGAGTCTAAATATTGTACATCCTGCCAAGAAATATTTACTGAACAGAAAGATTCCAGAGAGTTCCCTCTCTCGAATTTATTATGTTGATAAGTTTAAGAAGTGGGTCAACACAAAGAAGAAAACGTTTGATAGTCTACAAAATGATAGACCACGAATTATTATCCCACTCATTCGTCCAGATGGTACATGGTTTGGCATTCAGGGTAGATCTCTGGCAACACATGCTAAGTTAAGATACATCACAATAATGTTTGAGGATCATCAAAAGATCTTTGGACTTGATAGCATTATCCCTGAGGAAACAGTTTATGTCACAGAAGGACCGTTCGATTCATTATTCATTGACAATTCCATTGCTATGTGTGGTAGCGATGTTGACCTTAGCGGTTACAATTATCAATTCGTATTCGTCTTCGACAATGAACCAAGGAATAGGCAAATCGTCTCTAAAATTGCTAGAGCCGCCGACCAAGGTCATCAGGTAGTCATTTGGCCAACGACCGTTAAGGTTAAGGACATTAATGACATGGTGTTGGCAGGACTCAACCCTTCTGCTATAATAAAAGACAACACTTTCACAGGGTTGGAAGCAAAACTTAGACTAAACAACTGGAAAAAAGTATGAGCAACGGTACTAGTGTTGTCAAAAGGAATGGGGTAGTGGAACCCCTTAACCTAGAAAAGATGCACAAGATGGTAAGATATGCCTGCGAAGGTCTTGCTGGTGTATCTGAATCACAAGTCGAGATGAATGCAAACCTTCAGTTTCATGATGGTATTGCTACCTCTGACATCCAAGAAATTCTAGTTAAGTCTGCCAACGATTTGATCTCATTGGACACACCTAACTATCAGTATGTTGCAGCAAGACTGTTACTATATGGACTTCGTAAGCAAGTGTATGGAGATCACCCAGACTTTAGACCTTATTTAATAGACCATGTTACAGACTGCATTGAGAAAGGCGTTTACGATCCTTCCATCGTGGATAAGTTCAGTCCAGAAGAATGGTCGGAGATTGATGGATATATTGATAATGATAGAGATACTCTGTTTACATATGCTGGTCTCAGGCAGGTAGCAGATAAATATTTGGTACAAGACCGTAGTTCTGGTGCTCTCTATGAGACACCTCAACAAATGTACATAATGATTGCAACAACACTGTTCCAATCGTACCCTGCTGAGACTAGACTATCATTTATTAAGAGGTACTATGACGCAATCTCCAAACACCGAATCAACATCCCAACCCCCGTTATGGCGGGAGTACGAACCCCCCTTCGTCAATTTGCAAGTTGTGTTCTGGTTGATATTGATGACACCATCGATAGTATCTTTAGCAGTGATATGGCTGTTGGCTACTATGTCGCTCAGAGGGCAGGCATCGGTATTAATGCGGGTCGCATCAGGGGCATCAACTCGAAGATCAGAGGAGGAGAAGTTCAGCACACAGGTGTCATCCCGTTCCTTAAAAAGTTTGAGTCAACTGTTCGATGCTGTACTCAAAATGGGGTCAGAGGTGGTTCAGCAACCGTCCACTTCCCCATTTGGCACCAAGAGATCGAAGACATCCTCGTCCTCAAAAACAACAAAGGAACAGAAGACAACCGAGTCAGAAAACTCGACTACTCCATCCAGTTAAGTAAGATATTCTATGAACGTTATATCAAAAATCAAGACATCACGTTATTTTCCCCTCATGATGTTCCTGGTTTGTATGAGAGTTTTGGGACCCCTGATTTTGATAGGTTATACTGCCAGTATGAGGCTGATGACTCCATCCCCAAGTCAACCATCGGAGCACACGACATTATCCACGACCTCTTAAAGGAGAGAGCAGAGACTGGTCGTATTTACATTATGAATATTGATCACTGCAATGAGCATTCATCGTTCATTGACAAGGTTAATATGAGTAACTTATGTCAGGAGATTACACTACCTACTGATCCTATCAATCATATTGATGATGAGGGTGGAGAGATAGCACTGTGTATACTATCTGCCATTAATGTAGGTAAGATAACTAATCCAGATCAGTTGGAAGAACTATGTGATCTAACTGTACGTGGACTGGAAGAACTTATAGACTATCAGCAGTACCCTGTTAATGCTGCCAAGTGTAGTACATTAGCACGTAGATCATTAGGTGTAGGGTACATTGGACTAGCACATTATCTTGCTAAGAATAATGTCAAGTATAGTGATCCAGCAGCATGGAGTATGGTTCATGAACTCACAGAAGCATTCCAATACTATCTACTCAAAGCATCTAATCGATTAGCAGTCGAAAGAGGGTCATGTGAAGGTTTCCAACAGACTAAGTATGCTCAGGGTATACTTCCTATAGATACATATAAGAAGGATGTAGATCATCTAGTACCAAACGAGTTAAAGCATGATTGGGACGGTCTTAGGTATGATATCGCCACCTACGGTCTTAGGCACTCAACATTGTCCGCACAAATGCCTTCGGAGAGCAGTTCCGTTGTGTCAAATGCAACCAATGGAATCGAGCCACCTAGAGACTACTTGTCCATTAAAAAATCAAAGAAAGGACCTCTTAAGCAAATTGTTCCCGCCTATGCTAGTCTGAAGAATGCATACACATTGTTATGGGATATGCCAGACAACACAGGGTACATTAATATAGTAGCAGTCATGCAGAAGTTCTTTGATCAGGGTATCAGTGGTAACTGGAGTTATAATCCAGAACATTATCCTGATAACGATGTACCTCTGTCTGTAATGGCAAATGATTTGCTTAATACATACAAGTATGGATGGAAGACATCATACTATCAAAACACTTACGATGCTAAGAAGGAGATAGATGAACCTGCACATCCAATAGGATGGAAGGATGAGGACAACCTTGTTAACGCTTTAGTTGACGAAATCCTCGCTGGTAATGAAGCAGAATGTGAGGCTTGTAATGTTTAGTAAAGAACTGAAGGAGGGGACTTCTAAGTCCCACTCAGCAGCAGAGAATACCAAATTTGTATCCTCTTTTCTTAAAGGTGTTGTTAGTGAAGAGAACTTTCGTGGTTTGATTGCTAACTTCTACTTTGTTTATCGTGCTATGGAGGAAGAGATCTCCAAGCATAAGTCTGACCCTACCATTGGTCAGGTGTACTATAAATCTTTAGAAAGAACTAACTCTTTAGAAAGAGACCTTAGATATTTCTATGGTCCTAACTGGAGATCAATAGTAGTTCCATCAGAAGCAACCCAGAAGTATGTTAATCGCATACGTGAGGTAGAACCTTATCTTCTTATTGCACATCATTATACTAGGTACATGGGTGACCTATCTGGTGGACAGATCCTTAAGGGTATTGCTGAGAAAGTATTATCTTTAACGGGTGAAGGTTTACATTTCTATGATTTTCCTGACATCTCTGACGCTAAGGGGTTTAAGACTACCTATAGGACACAACTTGATGCTCTGCCGTTGACGGAGCAACAGAAGAGTGCTATTATCGAGGAAGCAAATTACGCTTTCCAACTTAACATGTATTTGTTTGATGAACTAGAAGGTAACGCTACTAAATCATTGTGGAAGATGCTTGTTAACGCTATTACAGGACGCTAATGGGTACGACAGTCTTTAACCCTAAGCAGGTAGACACCACGAAACAGATGATGTTTTTCGGTCCTCCCTTGGGCATGCAGCAGTACTGTAGATATAAGTACCCTGATTTTGATAAGTTAACACAGTCAATGTTAGGATATTTCTGGAGACCAGAAGAGGTATCACTTCAGAAAGATCGAGTTGATTATAAGACACTCAACTCACAACAGAAACATATCTATACTTCTAACCTGAAGTATCAAATACTACTGGACTCTGTACAAGGAAGAGGTCCAGGCATGGCATTTAAACCCTACTGTTCGTTGCCCGAACTAGAAGGTGCCATGAGTGTGTGGGAATTTATGGAAGGGATTCACTCCCGATCATATAGCCACATCATTAAAAATATATACGCAGACCCCAGTGAGGTACTAGATACCACACTAAATGACGAGAAGATTATTGCACGAGCAAAATCTGTTACCAAAGCATACGATGAGTTTATAAATCTTGCTCACGAATGGGATACAGGTAACATGTGGCGACCAGATTCACAGGGTTCCCCCTCAGTAGAATGGTGCCGTAAAGATCTCAAACGATTATTATACAGAGCAATAGCAAACGTTAACATATTAGAAGGCATTCGTTTCTACGTGTCTTTCGCTTGTAGTTTTGCTTTTGGTGAACTTAAACTCATGGAAGGTTCTGCGAAAATTATATCCCTTATTGCACGAGATGAGAATCAACACCTTGTACTCACTCAGAAAATAATGAAGAAGTGGGCTGAAGGTGATGACCCCACTCTCGTTGATATTATCAAGGAAGAAAAGCAAAATGTAAAGCAAATGTTCATTGATGCTGTAGAAGAAGAGAAGGATTGGGCAAATTATCTTTTCTCTCAAGGAACTATGATTGGACTGAATGAAAGACTCTTGAGTCAGTACATAGAATGGATTGCTAACAGACGTATGAAGTCTGTAGGCATTGATCCCATCTATGATATCCCTGCTAGGAATAACCCATTACCATGGACCGAACACTGGTTAAATAGTAAAGGGCAACAGAACGCTCCTCAGGAAACTGAGATCGAATCCTATGTAGTCGGAGGTATTAAACAAGATGTCCAACAAGACACTTTTGCAGAATTTGAGCTATGACCTCTTCACCAAGGTCTTGCACCGATGGTTTAAAAGATTACATGAGGTATCAAAAGAAATGGAACCGCAAGAAGTGGTCTCCAGAGTCGAAGGTGATTGGCTGTGCCAAGACCCCCGAAGCTGGTATAAAGGAGCACTTATCTTTCCTACGTTCTCTGAAGGAGGATTTGAGGAAGACAGGTACAGTGTTAAGAAAGAGAGACAGGATCAAAAAAAATGTTGAGCAGTAACTACCGACTAAAACTTACAGACATTTGTTGTCGCATGTTGACTACAGATGGTGTCGAAGTCCTCTTAGATGAGAGGATCTGGATGAATAAGTTATGCGAACACAACATACATGCAAGGGAACTTAGAGATTCCTTGCTCTGTCCTTATAAGATAGGCTAAAATTTGTAACGTACTTGCTAAATACTATTAGGGTATGGTAACATACTCTTATCGTTCATCCCAGTAGTGGGACGCAAGTAAGCCGACTCGGAACGGAGTATCGTTCATTCCATGATTCCTTTTTTGATTGCTACTTCTTTAACCTGCTCTGAGACACATGATCTTGTCGATAAGATGAGAACATATAAAGTCGAAGAGGAGACACGAACTGAAATGATTCAGATCGTGAAAGATGAAGCAGAGATTGGTTGTTGGGACGCAAAAGCCGACTGAAGGAACGGGGTCTAATCCACCTCACAATTCAGGAGAAAAACCATGGCTGTAGTAACATACAGAGGTGTCAAGTATGACACCGCCGCTCCCAAACAGGAGCACAAGGAATGGGCAGAGAATGTCCACAAGACAGAGCACACCTATAGAGGTGTTGCCTACAAGCCAAAGGCGGCATAAGATTTGGAGGGTGTGTTGACACCCTCTTTTTTTATGCTATAGTATTATAGTTCTTGTTCAGAATTGGGATTTCTGCATGAACACCTAACCGTTCACACAACTAGGAACTAGACTATGGCACTAACCGATGTTACACAACGTAAGGGATTTAATGGTGATGGAATCATTGACCTTGCAGATTTTGATAGCCTTCCAGTGAAGGAGCAACTTAATGCTAAGTTTTTAGGATTTGATTTCCTTGACTTAGATACAGTAAATAAGTGGACTGATGACTATAAGAACATTGCAATACGTGATGAGAAAGATAACGTTAGATTAGATGAACTGTCTGACAGTTTTTATAGGCAGGGATTTCTAACAAAGTATTGGCCACCATGTGTGGGTATTGATGATAATTCACCTCGTGATGGTAGAGGAAGGATTAGAGCAGCACTCATGAATGATGAGAGATGGATACCTGTTGCTAAGTATAGATATGATGATAGAAGTGAAAGAAACTATTTAACTAATGGGTTGATTGCTAACAATCATGATCCTTCTGCACGTGCCACCCCACAGAATTTTATTGATGTTGGTGTTACTCTTATTTCTGAGGGTCAACTGCTCTGCAATAAGAATGATGTTGTGGATTGGCTTTATGGTGAGGCAAATGTAAAACACTTCTGGCCAAATGATACTTGTAAAGGTGTAATAACTAGAATTATTGATACAATTTTAGTAAGAGGTAGTAAAGATGGAGCTCCATTAACACACAGGCAAGATAGACCTGATTGGCAAGAGTGGGTCACTGATACTCTAGGGTATACGAAGAAAGATTTTTGGTTATGCTCTGCAGATAATGTATCGTATCTCTTTAGAGCATGGTGTGAAAAGATTCTTCCTTCTGTTTCTAAGGGTATTTCCCCTGTAAATATTATCCTGTACAGTAACTCTTATGATCCTAATAAATGTCGGAAGAATGTTCGTCAATGTGGGGATAGTCTTGATACCTTTTATCGTCAATCCTTTGGCCTGGTAAACGATAGTTTAAAGGGAGTCATAGAAGTTAAACCTTCTGAGACCCGTCCTTATAAAATATTAGGATGTGTTCCTCAGATCGTAGGTGAACATGATTTAAACGGTGGTTTGATTCCAGTTGACGAATATTAAGTTGACTCCCTGATCTTTTATGCTAAAGTGGACGCAGTAAAACTAAATATTGTAGTCCACCTTATACCAATGAAAATATTCCTAGACAGTAGTAACGTAGAAGAGATCACTGCTGCCGTGGAGACGGGGTTAGTTGATGGTGTTACTACCAACCCATCCTTAATGCTTCAGGCAGGACAAGATCCTAATGAAGTACTGAAACAAATTACTGGACTGTTCTCATGGGATGCCTCAGTATCTGCTGAAGTTAGTGGAGAAGTAGCAGAGAACATGCTAGACATGGCAGAGGAATACCTCAGCATTCATCCAAGTATTACAATCAAAGTCCCATGTAATGTAGAGGGACTCAAAGCATGTAAAGAATTATCTGATGATGAGATACCTGTTAACGTTACCCTAGTATTCTCTACAGCACAAGCAATTCTTGCTGCTAAAGCAGGTGCTGCATACGTATCACCATTCGTGGGTAGGGTCAATGATAACTCCTTTAGTGGGGTTGAGTTGATCGAACACATCAGTAGAACTTATAAGAAGCATGATGTCAAGACAGAGATCCTTGCAGCGAGTCTCAGGGACGTGTTCGATGTGTCAAAGTGTTACGAAGTAGGTGCAGATGTGGTAACCATGCCCCCAAAGATCTTCTGGGGGATGTATAATCATATTCTAACCGAGAAAGGGTTAGCCAAATTTAACGAGGACTGGAGGAAAGTCTTAGACCGATGAAATGTGAAGTACAACTCTACGTTGCAGGAACAGTCATCCGAGAGGTGGTTCAGTGTCGTAACTACGACCATGCTAAAGAGATTGCTCTAGCAAGGAACCCTGGATGTAAAATCATAAGTGTCACCGCTATATTCACATGAACGCACTAATCATTTTCATGTCCTTCTTGGACTTCATATTCTATCCTACTATAGTAGCAACAATAGTTGCTGTTATCATTGAGCAGATTGTGAGAAGGATAAGTAATCCAGAGTGGAACGATGATCAGAAGTTGATCAACACTACCATGAGGATACGTAAGTTCTTCTATAGACAATCAATCATTATCAATGTACTATGGTTCCTAGGGTATGCTATACTGATGCTTACTGTAGGTAGGCAGCAACCAGCAGCAATGCCTGATATGATTTGGCAAGGATAGATGTGGGTTGAGGAAGACCTCCACGTGGAAGAGTATTTCTGTCCATTTGAGAGTGAGATAAACCCACGTTTGTATGATCTTATTGTTAAGGCACCTCAGAATACTGAACCGCCTGATAATATTAATGCAAAGATGACAGACTGGCACATAGAATGTGATCAGTTAGTTGATTGGGTAGCAGAATGTATTTACAAAGACTTCTCTGTACCACCTGACACTTTAAAGTGTTCGGAGGTATGGGGAGTTTTATATAATGAGGGTGACTTTACTACACCTCATCAACATTCACCTAGTCTATTCTCATTCGCTTACTATGTGAATGCACCCTTTGGTTCTGCTCCATTAGTATTCTTTACTTCTAACCACAAAATATATCCTGAACCAGGTATGTTAGTGGTCTTTGAGAGTAGACTCAAGCACGGTGTACCACCTAATCATTGTAGGAATAGGTGTATGGTAGCAGGTAACTTTATACATGCAAGAGACAGTGGAACCTATGGATTATAAAACTTCAGGTGTTGATATAGATGCTGCTAATGCATTTGCAAAGTCTATACCTATTGCTAGTCATGGATTTGGTGGAACGTTCCCAGTGCCTACTGGATATGAGAAACCTGTCTTAGTATCTGGTGCTGATGGTGTCGGAACTAAGATGAATATATGTAGAGTTGCTAATGATTATACTACTATTGGTATAGATCTAGTTGCTATGTGTGTCAACGATGTGATCACTAGTGGTGCTAAACCATTATACTTTTTGGATTATGTTTCCACTAAGAAGATAGATGACAAGGTTGCTGACATCATGGTTGGTATCCTTAAAGGATGTGAGATAGCAGGGATAGATCTCCTAGGTGGAGAGACAGCAGAGCATTTCAGACAGAGTGACTATGATCTCGCAGGATTTTGCACAGGTATAGTAGAACAGGCCGAACTTATAGATGGAAGACTTATAAAACCAGGTGATAAGATCATTGGACTGGACAGTAGTGGAGTTCATAGTAATGGATATACTATTGTTAATGATGGTCTATGGAGACATCATCTAGTATATAAAGACCAACCAGAACTCCTTACTCCAACTACAATCTATGCTCCTTTAGTTGCTGATCTATTAGATGAGTATCCTATCGTAGGTATGGCACACATCACAGGTGGTGGACTGGTTGAGAATGTCCCACGTATATTACCTAAAGGATTAAAAGCAGAGATTGATTACGATTCTTGGGAGAGACCAGAGATTTTTAACATCATACAAAATAATTGTGATGTGGCAGAGGAAGAGATGAGGAGAGTATTTAATCTTGGCATAGGGTATTGCCTTATTGTACCTCCTGATGTTACTATAGATATAGGTAAGGTTATAGGGGAGGTAAAAATGTGAGTAAGAAACCGATACCAGGATCTTACATCGATACTCAAGGTATGGGTGCTCCTGCTGATCCTAATTACAAAGGACCAAAGGGAAAAGTAGATTACAAACCTGCCATCGTTAAACCTCGTAGGTTATTCACAGAAGATATGGTTAAGGAGGCAAAGATTCTCATCAATGAAGTATTAGATGAGAGAGAAGGTAAGTTTGATTACACATCTTATTTTGACACTGAAAAGTTTAAGCACACAGTATTAGAAGAGGAACCACCTTATGACAAGAGACGACACTCCAAGAATAGATCCAAGTGAATACATGCAGAAGGGATGGGACGAATCACCACTAGGTGCTCATCCTTACGTCAAAGGATCCCGTCACAATAAGATTGGGATGTGGGTAATGTGGACCTACTATGTTATTTTTATCCTCATGGTCATTAGACTTATAGTTGTATTAAACTCATGAGAATAGGAGTAATGTGTTCTGGGAATGGCACTAACTTCGAGAACATAGTAAGAACCTGCAGTAAACATGAAGTTGTGTTGATGATACACAACAAGAAAGAGTGTGGTGCCATCAAGAGAGCAGACAAATTAGGTATAGCTCACTGCAGGATCTCTACCAAGGATGAGGATCAAATGATCCTGTTGTTTCAGGCATGGAGAGTTGATCTCATAGTATTAGCAGGATATATGAGGGTGTTATCACCTGATTTCATCAAAGCATTTCCTGATAAGATAATTAATGTGCATCCATCTTTGTTACCAAAGTATAAAGGAATGCATGCCATCGAACAAGCCCTAGATAGTGGTGATAAGAAGACAGGATGCACTGTTCACTATGTAAATGAAGAGTTAGATGGTGGTAAGATCATAGATCAATCAGTCGTGATGATTTGTCCCGATGATGATGTAAAGACTTTAACTCAGAGAATACAACAGGCAGAGCATAGATTGCTTCCATTAGTAATCAATTCATTATGAAACCGCAGAGTGCTAAGGGGAAAGGCCGAAGATTCCAACAGTGGGTACGTGACATGCTCATAGAGCATAGAGATGTGCACCCAGAAGATATAGAGTCACGTAGCATGGGTGCTGGTGGTGAAGATCTCATCATGGCAAGAGATGCTAGACAAAAGTTCCCGTTTAGTATAGAATGTAAGAATGTAGAGAAATTAAATGTATATGAGGCATATGCACAGGCATGTGCCAATGCAAAGGGTCATGAACCTATCTTGTTTATGAAGAAGAACCATAAGAAACCCCTTGTTGTTGTTGATGCCGAATGGTTTATTAAGAATGTTTACAATACCGATTGAGTCTTTCAGTGTACCTAACTGGGACCACTGGAAACCAGAAATATTATCTAATCTAACTACTGGTAGCACACTAGCAGAGATAAACTCCAGTGGCTACGGTAAGTTTGATGACATGGAGTCGGATTATTTTGACAATAATAATAGTCAAACCCTCCCAAGATATTATGATGTCGTTACAGAGGCATTACAACCCGTTCTAGAGGAGTTTGAGGAGTCTTATCCGAGTGATATAAAGATCACAAGTATGTGGTATCAGAAAACATTTTCTGGACAGATGCATGGAGTACATAATCACGGTGTTTTAGGTGTGTCTGCTGCCTTCTATATCGAGTTCGATCCACTTATACATAAACCTACTACCTTCTATGCACCCTTCCATAATTTTTTTAATGGAGACATGGTATCATATACTCCAGAGGTGAAGGAAGGAGACATAGTATTCTTTCCAAGTTACTTACTACATCAACAGGATCCAAACAAGAGTCCTGTTATTAGGACGATAATTTCTTTTAACATCGCAGGTTATACTCCAGTACATCATGAATTACAGAGATAGATATGTCACCGTTGATCTTGAGGATGATGAGTTCTCAAGGATACTTAAAGAGATAGGAGAACCTAAGTATGAACCAACAGAAATCGAGGACGTACGTCAGTCTTCTGTCGCCTTTATTGAGTCGCAACTCCTCAAAGATGTCATCCAAAGTTATTGTCAGCGAGTTAACGAAGCTGCTAAGTGGCACTTCGATCTCGACTTTCTGGAGCCTCTACAGATTTCGAAGTATGCAGAGGGAGATAGATATGATTGGCACCAAGACGAATCAGAGTGGTGTAGAAACAAAAGAAAAGAAGAACGAATAAGAAAAGTCTCCTTCGTACTTCTTCTGAATGATGACTTCGAAGGTGGAGAGTTTATGTTACTCAATCAAGAGATACCATTAAATAAAGGGTCAGCAATATTTTTCCATGCTGACGACTATCATCAGGTTAATGCAGTTACTAAAGGAGAACGTATGAGTTTAGTAGGATGGATACAGGGGCCACCATGGGTATAGATCAAGCTATACTTTACGATGGCATGGTTGCCAAACCTCGTACTGATTTTCTGTACACAGAATTCATAGACGAGAAGGCAACTGATGCATTGGTAGATTTTTATCACACTCAAGACATCTTTGAGGGTGGTGAAGGGCAGACTATCGATGATCAAGGTGGTGGCATGGTCAACAAAGACATCAAAGACTCCATGGATTATCCTATCTTTGTAGGTATCCAAGACCGTAGAGTCAGAGACTTCACTGAGGAAGTCAATCGTGTCTGTCATAACTATGCTGAGAGATTTCCACTGTGTACTAAGACAAACATGTGGAAGATGGAAGAGTTCTTTAACCTTCAGTACTATAAACCTGGAGGTGGGTATCATCTATGGCATTGTGAAAGACAATCATCAAGCAGATCTAACACGTACAGACATCTGGTTTGGGTGGTATACTTAAACGATGTTCCTAATGGAGGTACAGAGTTCTTTCACCAGCAACAATACATAGAAGCAGAGAAGGCAAAGTGTTGCATCTGGCCATCAGATTGGACATTCACCCACAAAGGACGCAAGTCCGATACTCACGAAAAGATCATAGCAACAGGATGGTATCATTTCATATGAAACGGGTACTAAAATGGATTAAAAAATGGTTAGACTTATCACACCCAACACCTTGGAGGCATCATAAATGACATTCACACCATATCATCAAGCAGTAATCGCAGCGAAGGCAGCAGTCATCGAAGGACTTAAGATTGACGAGAAAGAAGAAACACTCTCCGAACTATGGAGACATTACATGGGACTACGTGCTATCGAACAACAGAATCAGCACACAGAACTGGATGACAACAAGCCAACTGAGAGTATTACCTTTAATGTGAAGGATAATTTTGGATCTGATCCATTTACAATGGAGAACCCATACATCCCAGCGATGAATGGCCCATACATCCCACTAGACTTAGGTGACGCAACCATTGCTGCTGATACAGTAACAGTTGGTAGTGGTTTGATTGGTGGCATGGGTCAAGATCACATTACATTTTCCTGACATAGGTAAAAATACTTGACAGAAGTTTTAGATTTACTATATAATTATGTTACGTTACTTAACATAAGAATGAGCGACTTCCAAATGGCAATATTATTTCCATTTGTACCACTTTTAGCCTTCATTATCATCGAACTTCTCTTGGACATCTCAAGTCCAGGAGATGACGATGACGATCAAGGTGGTGG
>Ga0066862_10000247_pt1 | contig 21376 bp, 29 predicted proteins | sample ETN02SmetaG_FD_66431 | JGI IMG/M metagenome (GOLD analysis project Ga0066862, IMG submission 66431) | Marine microbial and viral communities from oxygen minimum zone, Eastern Pacific Ocean - ETNP2014F10-02SV255 | ecosystem: Environmental > Aquatic > Marine > Oceanic ... | reverse complement strand
GAAGGCTCTAAGTTAATGTCTTCAACCTTACGCCAACCAAGTTTAAAAATCAAATTGCTTAGAGTGCTGGCGCATCTAGATATGTCGTACTCAGACTTGTCCCAAAAGAAAGCGTGACAAACCTCATGGATACAAGTGTTCATCATTGATCGATCACTCTGCCTCGGATTAATTAATATATGTGGGTTCTCGTCTTCAGGATCAAAGCAAAGTCCATAAACCCCTTCTCCGTAATGGAGCTTATTTGGTTTTCTTATATAAACGTCGTAGTGGACTTTTTTCGTATTCCTGAAGGAGAAAATCCTTTGCCCATAATTACTATGGCTACCCTCCATCTTTATTATATACACTTTTTCTAAAAAAAGAAATTTAACCAGAGTTCTCTATGAGTGTTCTAAGCTGCTCTAAATGAAAAACAGTCCAACTTTTTCCAACTTTTTTTTCCAGCGGCAGGTTGGGGTCTGATTTGATAATGTCATCCTGCTCTTCGGAGTGCTCTATTATTTGATCTAGTAGTTCTAATATTTTCTTTTTATCTGTCATGTTATATGTGTAAATATACTATTGATGAACCTTATTGTGAAGGCTGAATTAAGCTCTGAGCCTCTTTCTGAGGGGCTTTACTTCAGGTTTCTTACTATGTCTGCTAAGGAAGATTTAAAATACTGTGTATTGCTTGAGTCAAAAAAAGATCAGGTGGATAATTATTACAATTACCTAAAGTCCAAGGGTTATTATGATTTTATAGAAGAAATAGTTCTTCCAGAGTGGAATCTAGAGGGAGTTAGGCTGGATGTAGAGAATAATTATCCTTATACCGTGCAAACTCCTTTTATTAAATGCGAAAACGTACTTAATCTAATAGGACAAATAAAGAGCTTGAGAAACTTATTTGGAGATGATGACGCATTCTACCTGCATACTAGATAGTAACCCTTCGTCAACTAGGTAAGTTATTATACTAACAGCTTCTTCGTCGGTGATTTTATCGTTATCGTCGTATATTTTAACCTTCCTTTTCCCGACGTCTAAAGTCCACCCATAAACTTCCATTCGTTTCACATATACTTATACACTTTTTAAGGAAGTATTATGTACTGGTCGGAAGAAATATCTGACCAGTCCACGTTTTCTGAACTTTTCACTCTTTTGGCGCGTTTATACTGAGAATAGCATACTGCTGCTCGTTGCTTTTGGTTGGGATATTCCTTATTCATCCCGCTGTCGCTCATGCAGCTAGAAATAAAGCTTTGCTCGTTCTGTTTTCCTTTCGGTGATGGTAGGGGCATAACTTAACTACACGCGCAAGAGCAGCCTTCGTCAGAACAACTTCCTGACTCGCAGCATCCTTTTTCGCAGCTACAACCATCACAGGTTTGCGCTGAATCCTTACATCCAAAAGAAAAGGTGACGCCAGCAATTAAAATAAATAGTTTTTTCATTAGTGTTTCTCCATCGTTTTAACAGGGTTTGGTTTGGTTTTTAAAAAATCTGGACGATCACCTTCATCTTTGGGGTAAATTCTAAGCATGAAAGGGAACTTTTTGATCGCGTCTTCTGCATCTTCTGCGTCTGGAGCCTCGCCAGAGCTATCTTTTTCTTTTTTTGGCTCATGCTCAACAGGAGCTTCTTTTAGTTCTTTATCTGAGGGCATCGGCAGTTTAGGGTCTAAGGCCCACATAATCTTGTGCTGTTCGCAATAGGCTTTCATACGCCTAACTGGCACTATAAGATTAAAGCCTTCTCCTGCGCCACGCACAAGCATACCTATGTATTGAGCATTGTTTTTCAGGTATACGCCTCCACCCGAGGAACCTGGAAAAGCAGTACATGTAGTCTGATCGAAAACATATTTGTTAAGGCTTTTTAATATTCTTCCATGTTGGGAATAAATTCCATCAGTCATACTGTTGGCTCCTGCTGACCCAAGCAAAGACCCAACGTGAAGTAAGTCTGTTCCTAACTTCGGAATATCCTCTCCGAGGTGGAACGTAACCGTATCTTTAACGAAATTAAATTTACGTATACGGAGTAAGGCTAAGTCGTGTCCATCTTTTGCGTCGCTATACTTCAATACTTCTGCGTCCATTTGTAGACGGCCAACTGTGCGTCCATTCTGTCTAATCTCCTTGACCACCATAGGGTCTTTAAACTCTACGATAGTTTTAGACGTTCCATTTATCAGTACTTTTCTTTCTTTTCTGAGGTTGTCTATAACATGTGCAGCGGTCCACACAAAGTTTACTGAATTGCCTTTAAGGTCTTTTCTTGTGAAGACTACTCCCGACCCTTCTCCATTTGAAAAGTCTCCCTCTGATCTTATTGTAACAGATACATTCTGGAGATGGTCAGCCGTAGATCGCTTCTTGTCTTCCGCGAAGGAAGCAGAAACAATAAAAAGACTCAGGATGCAGAGATAGGCTTTCATAATCTTCCTATAAGTACACTTATTCAAGAAAATAATCTTTTTTCCAGTTTTTATTTTTTGTCGTTTTGGTGTTTTATCGCGTGGCAGTTCGCGCAAAGAATTATACATTTTTTGATTTCTTTTTCTATGGTTTCGAGCGGGTAGCCCTGTGAGGCCATGGTTCCAATTGTGTATTTTTTGCTTTCGGGGTTTTTGTGGTGGAATTGTAAGGCTACTGGGTTATCAAACCCACACTTGCTACACGCAGAGTCTCTTTTCAATTCATTTAAATGTTCTCTAATTTTAGATTTCTTATCTGAACGTTCTTGGGAATAACAACCTACACAGATTGCTCTTTCAAACCCGCCGTGATAAAAAAAATTTTCCCTATTAAATCTCTTTTGGCAATATTTGCATTTTTTTTTGATTTTTTTTGATGATTTCGCGGAGCCCATGTAATTTACATACACTTATTCTAAACTCCGTATGGTAGGAAAGCTGGGACTTGAACCCAGAACCTACGGTTTAGAAGACCGTTGCTCTATCCGATTGAGCTACTCTCCCTTTTTTGTAGAAGTTGAGAGCTTCCCTCTCGCGAAGTTATACTCGCTTCTTTTTCGTGACTGAGCGAATGTCAAACATATCCACTTTTTCCTCAGCCTTGCTGCCAAACTTTTTAACTAAAAAAGTCTCAGAGTCAACAACGCTTGTAACGGTTCCTTTCCAAGGGAGAGAAGTCGCTTTCTCTGGATGGCGCACCACCCAAACTGGCTCCCCAAGCATCTGCTTGTGGATGTCTAGTTGGTTCATTGATGAGGCTTTTTCGTAGCCGAGCCCGATTTGTTCATTCTTGTCTTTCATATCTAACTTCTTTTAATAGGTTATTTCTGGAATCTCTGCAAGAAAAAATTAACTCCGTACAGTTAAAAGCCTCTGATAACTTTCTCATAGTCTCTTTATCTTCAGCTAACTTTTCTACTGTTTTAACGAAGTTATCGGACATATTTTCCAATATCTCCCTGCGAGTTTTACAACACGCCGACGCTAAGGATTTTTTTTGCTCTAGCAAGTCCTTAAAAGACTCGTCTTCGCGAAGTTCTGGAAACTTAACTTGTTGATTGATTAGGCTGATGTAATGCTCAACCCCTTCTACTAAAAAAATATTCATCTATTCTTCTCCTTTTATAATTAATTGTAATAAAAAAAACAAATACAATGATAAGCTATAACAGTATACAAATTTTACTAGGTCTAAATCTATTAAAAAAAAGAAAATATTTAGCCAAGTACAGGCGCATATAGGACAAGCTAATATCTTTACAAGAAAAGACTCTGGGTATTTTATAATTAAATAAGTAGGGAAAGAGATGTGACGCTTCTCTGTTATGTGGTCTATATATCCATTTGCGTCTATCCAATGCCCTATGTTGAAATAAAGAAAGTATTCCACTACCGCATTTGTATTGAACCATATATTCATTAAAAGCAAAACCGCGAAAGCGTTTAGGAAAAAGTCAGTCATTTTTACATGTAGTCAGACAGTTTATCTTCGGTTGATGGTGATCCCAGTCTTTCAATTGTATCTATTTGACGGCAATCAGAAAGCTGTGGTAGCTTTTTAGAGTCAGAGCTGCCGTATCCTTTCGAGTTTCTTTCTGTCTCTTCTAGGTCTTCTGTCTTTAGCCAGTCTACTTTCTGGCAATTTTCAATTATTAACTGAGCTATCTTCTCTCCTTTCTCGAAAAAAACATCTTCAGAAGATAAGTTTATTAAAACTACTCCGATTTCCCCCCTATAGTTAGAGTCTATTACTCCAGCCATTACATCTATTCCGAATTTAAGAGCAAGACCACTTCTAGGAGCTATCCTGCCGTAAAAATTTTGAGGTATAGCAATTTTAATCCCTGTTTTAATCAGCTTTCTTTGTTGGGGCTTTAGCTCAAAGCCCTCTAAACAAGACAGGTCATATCCAGCGTCTCCTTCGTGAGCTCTTAATGGAAGCTTTGACTGTCCGTCGTGTAAATTTACTGGTATTATCATATCTTTGTCAGTTGTATATTGTAAAACTTAAATATATCTTTAGCTTGTTTATCCTTATCGTACTCCTCACCGTAAACTACCTTTTTAATTCCGTATGAAGCTATTAGTGTCGCGCAAGAGGAACATGGCAATAATGTTACCGCTATCGTCTTGACTTCACCACGCTTACACATAGACAGGCAGTTTGCTTCGGCATGTATCATGTAGGGTCTACGACCATCTCTGTCTGACCAAAATAAGTGAGGAACTTCTTTGTTGGCCGCAAGCCCATTATAACCCGCTGCCAATATTATATTATTAAAATCTAAAGCACAAGCCCCTACTTTTACGTAAGGGTCTTGGCTTCTCTTAGATGCTGTTTTAGCTATGTCCAGAGAGTATTCTTCCCAAGAAATCCTCATGGAGAAGGTGTATGACTCACCCCCTTTACTTCTTCAACTGTAACCCTATACACATTGATTGGCCTACCTATGTCTGGGTTAACCTTTCTGACCAACGTAACTTGACCATAATCAACCGCTTGGTTTATCTTACTGTGGGCACTCGCTCTGGACATTTTATCCTCGTTAAGTTTTAAAAATTCCTTAGCGGTGAAATCGCCGTTTGGCCAGTTTACGTTAATTGGCTTACGGCCCCGTTTGCTTGTTTTATGTAATTCTTCTGAATTGTTCATGTCGTCATAGTATTTTTTTTGTGAGAATAAGTCAAATATTTTTTAAAAAAAATTGACTTAACTTGTGTTTTCTCGTATTTATTAATTAATGACGGTGCTTTCTGCTTCTGGGATTTTGTTCCAATGGTTTAGCGATTTCGACTCTTTTTGCCCCGAGGAAGACGCTGTTAAGTTGGATGGCGGGCAAGACTTTAGCGAACGAGACTTCGCTGCCATTCAGTCTTCTTTGGCTGATATGTGTTCTCATGAGGTTTTATCTTTATCAGTTGTGGGTGAAAAGCATTATTATGTGTTAAAGAAACCTTTGAACGCTTACGACCAAACCTTAGAGATCGATCTCCTTACTTCCAACCTTGTAGCTAGCACCTTGAATAATTTATGTGGAAGACTTGACGGATTCGCAGAAAACGCGGACCCTCAAGAACTTAAAGTTAAAGATATCAGAAACCTTGCTGGGATAGTCAGTGCGTTAATTCCTGACGAAGAAGGCGAAGGGGACGATAATATTATACTGTAAAAAGGCGAAAACCCTTTTAATCTCGCTGGGATACATCAGTAGAGTTTTCCTAAGATGACCGAAGAAAAGTAGGGTGTGAGCTGGTTTACTTGCATATCAAAGGGCAACCGATTACTAACTGCAAGTAATCAAAAGACACTTGGTTAATTACCAAGGTTTGCCCCATCGTTAGCGAAAGCTAGGTGGCTTGACGTAAGAAGAGTTTTCTGTGGTACGGTCTCTCTCGCCTTTTAGGTAGTCAGGTTCAGATTTTCTGATTTGCAGCGTGTAGTGGAATATCCCATCCATGTCAAAAACATAGGGCTTATAGGAAAAAGCAGCACACGTTACTTAACATCTCCCCCTTTATGGGGGGGGTGTTATGTTCTTGCTTAAGGAAAAATTAACACACGGTTAAACTTGCCTTAGAAGAAGAAAACCTTATTATTTGTCAAATGGAATACTCTACAGACCTAAAGCCCTCGGACCTTGATTTTAACTCTCCCTACGAACAAGAGCTACTGGAAAACACTTCAGTTATGCTTGCGACTCCCTGTTATGGGGGTCAAGTTTATTCTGATTTCATGATAAGCTTACTTGGAGTAATAAAGGTTTTAGATCAATTTAATATTAAATACAATGTCAGGTTAATTAGCGGAGAAAGCTTAATAACGAGAGCCAGAAACCATTTAGTGTCGTATTTTATGTCCACAAAATGTACCCACTTGATGTTTATTGACGCAGATATAGTATTCCCGAAAGAATCTATTGCTAAATTAATAGCTGGAAATAAAGGGATCGCCTGTGGGGTTTACCCCATCAAAAAGCAACCCGCCGCAGGTTGCAAACGATATGTGATAAATGTACCCGACAAAGGTCTCGTGAGTAATGTGTCTGACGGACATAAAATGTTCTCAGTAAACGATGTGGGGACAGGGTTTATGTTGATCAAGAGAGACGTTATTGAGATTATGAAAAAAGAGTACCCGAACCTGAAATACACAACCGATTATGACAGGGGGTTTCTTAAAGTTATGAACTTTGATACGGATAAACCCCAAGGAATAAGAGAGAACCTGTATAGCTTATTTGATACTATGCATAACGAGGACGACGAAAATAATTACCTTTCTGAAGACTACGCCTTTTGTAAGAGGTGGAAGGATATTGGAGGGGATATCTGGGTAGACCCAGATATAGAACTAAACCACATAGGTAGACAAACTTTCCTAGGAAATTCAGAAGAACTAAGAGGTTTATTTAAATAAAAAAATATGAATTCAACACAGGTAATTGGTCTTTCAGGTGTAGCAGGTTCTGGTAAAGATTTATTTTACTCCTTGTGCGAAACTCTTCCGTGCGCTCGATCCTTATGGCCTGTAAAAAAATTCTCCATAGCCGAGTCTCTTAAAGACGAATGTTTTTCTTTCATATATGACAATTACGGAATAAATATAAATAACTGTTCTTGGGAAGAGAAGGATGCAGTAAGAAAAATCCTTGTCGCTCATGGAGAAATAAAAAGAGACCTGTCCAAGGGAACTCATTGGTTCGAAAAAATAACAGAAGAAGTTATAAAATCAAAAGAGACTCACAAAACTATATTTATAACAGACATAAGGTTTGACGAATATGAATACGATGAAGTAAAATGGCTAAGAGAGACACTAGAGGGAAGCCTAGTTCATATCTCTAAAATCAAGATTAACCCACAAGGAGAAATGGAATACCACCCCCCTGCAAACCCAACAGAAACAAGAAATGACCCTAAATTAATCAAGGGGTCGGACTACGAAATTGAATGGGAGGATGTATCTTCCTTATATAAAGACACTCCTTGGACCATAGATCAAAACGTCCAAGAAAAACAAAAAAAATTATCTATCGCTATTGACAACTTTGCAAAATGGGTTCATAATGATTCTCGGCGGGACAAACTTGCGGGTAGGAAAAAGAAAAAGACTTACCTCTGGCTAAAATAATTTTATGAGTGAAGAAAAACAAAAAACAGAAAAACAAAGCGAATGGCGTCAACGAGAGTTGGGGGCATTCTGGAAACGGGAGTATAAAAGCGGCGACGGTACATACTTAGCTGGCCATATCATTGAAAAAGATGAATACGGAGCAGAAAAGAAAACCAAGGTTGTCCTATTCTCTAATCGAGATAAACCAAGCGAAAGAGCTCCTGACTTCAAGTTGTATCGATCCAAGGAATACAACGCTCCCTCTGAGGTTTCCTCTGAGGCTAATGTGGAAAGCAGCGCAAAAGCGGAGGATAATTCTCCAGAAGAAGATATCCTGTGAAAAAGTTCTGCTTCAATGCACCCTTTAATGGCGTGTCGTTCGGCCAAGTCGCCACGCACCTATTAAGGGGTTTTTTTGATAGAAAAATTTTTCCTGATATTCTTCCTATTGGGGGAAACGTAGACCTAACCTCTCAACCAGAAGAGAAGGATTTTGGTGAAAAAATTAAAGGCTGTGCATCGTCTTACAGCGAAAATCACAGCCGATTAACTCCGACCCTAAAGTTATGGCACATTAACGGAGCAATGGAAAGCTGTAGTAAAGAGACTCACCTATTAACTTTTCATGAATTAGACGACCTAACGAAAGCGGAAAAGAACACGCTCTCGTCCATGGATAAAGTAATAGTTACTAACGACTTCTCTAAAGAAGTACTTAAATCTCACGACATAGAGTCAGTTAAAATACCCCTAGCTTTCGACAAGTACAACTTCTTTCATTCCAATAAAAGCTTTTTCTCTGACAGCAGAATAACGTTCAATATATGTGGAAAATTCGAGCACAGAAAACATCACAAAAAAAGTATAAGGGCTTGGGTAAAGAAATACGGCAACAATAAAGACTACCAACTTCAATGTGCTCTTTTTAATCCCTTTTTATCAGAGGATCAAAATAGACAACTCTTTAACGAAGCTCTAGATAACAAGAACTACTTTAACGTTCAATTTCTCCCCTTCATGGAAAAGAACAGCTCATATAATGATTTTCTTAACTCTGGGGATATAATTATAGGAATGTCAGGAGGAGAAGGCTGGGGATTACCTGAATTTCAGTCTCTAGGAATCGGTAAACATTCCGTAATATTAAATGCTCACAGCTACAAAGAGTGGGCAACCGAAGAAAATTCATGCCTAGTTGAGCCATCTGGTAAAATCGAAGTCTACGATGACTTATTCTTTAAAAAAGGACAAGAATTCAACCAAGGTAACATCTTCGACTGGACAGAAGAGTCTTTTCTTGATGGATGCGAAAGAGCAATCGAAAGAACAAAAACCTCCAAAACCAATGAGTCTGGTCGAAAAATAAAAGAGGACTTTACGACTTCTAAAATGGTTGATTTAGTCCTTGAACAATTGTAGACTATAAAGGCAATGCCTTTATACCTGTTCCAAAACCCAAACACATCAGAAATAATAGAAGTTATTCAATCTATGAAAGACGAACACGTCTATATAGATTCAGACGGACTTGAATGGGACAGAATATGGGTGAATCCCAACATGTCTATCGATACCGACATTGATCCTTTCTCTGAAAAGGAGTTTGCTGAGAAAACCAAAAATCAAAAAAACAGCACAGTCGGAGAGCTATGGGACCAATCAAAAGAGCTGAGTGAAAAAAGAGCTAAAATGAACGGTGGAGTAGACCCAGTTAAAAAAAGATACAGAGAGGACTGGAGTAAAAAAAGAAAAGGAATGAAACCTCCACCCAATCTATAATGAAACTAGACAACGTAACACTACTATGCATAGATGACCTTAATCCCTGTATGGCACACGAACTTCTTTATGATTTAAATAAAACAATTAAATTCGAATCCACTAAGCTATTTTGTTCTGATTTCGATTCAGAATTTTCTATTAAAACACCACCCATGAAACATTACGGTGAATATGATAGGTTTGTAATAAAAGAGTTATACAAGTACATAGATACAGAGTTTTGCTTGATAGTGCAACGAGATGGATTTTTCGTAAACCCCAACTCGTGGAATGATGAGTATTTTAGTTATGATTACATAGGAGCACCTTGGCCTAATGGTGGAGTTGGCAATGGTGGGTTTTCTTTCAGGAGTAGAAGTCTTTTAGAATTTATAGCAAACCACGAATTATCACAGAACCCATATTACGACTTTACCCCAGAAGATGGACTGATATGCTCTGACTTTCATCAAGACTTAATAAAGGCTGGCCACACTTTCGCGCCATATGAAGTTGCCGTAAAATTCTCAGTAGAGGGAGAATTTTTAGTAGAAGAAGAAACGTTCGGATTTCACGGAAGGCACACTTTTAATTTCAACAAATATAACCAAGAAAACAAAATCTTCAAACACATAAAAATATACCACCAATAATGATTTTATTGTTTCATTTCGGTAAGAAAAAATGTAATGTAATAACACTTCAAGATGACCCCAGAAAAGATTTACGTAAAGAAGAGGAACGGCAGACTCGAAGAGCTAGATACTAACAAGATCAATCTCTGTGCGGAAAGAGCCTGTCTTAATATAGAAAATGTCTCCGCAAGCGAAATCGTACTCGACGCTCATGTTCAATTTTACAACAAAATAACCACGCTCGACATAGATAAAGCCTTAATCATGTCAGCAAGGCAAAAAATCGAAAAAGAGCCAAACTATGCGTACGCCGCCGCAAGACTTTTACTTGGGACTATACATAAAGAAGTCTTTAAAGAGAGCAGGGATAAAGATATATTCGAAGAACAATACAAGATGTCCTTCGTGAAAAACACGAAGAAGCTAATAAAAGAGGAAATCCTTAACGAAAACCTACTTGAGTTCGACCTTAAAACTATTTCCGAAAAGCTAGAACCCAGCAGAGACTTAAAGTTTAAATATCTCGGCTTACAAATTTTAAGCGATAGATACCTTCATAAAATAGATGGAAATATATCCGAGACACCTCAAGCGTTCTGGATGAGGGTGGCAATGGGACTGGCTTTAAACGAAAAAAACAAAAATGAAAAAGCTATTGAGTTTTATAACGCGCTGTCTGAGTTTCGTTTGTGTTGCTCTACTCCTACCCTCTTTAATAGCGGTAGTCCTCATAGTCAGCTTTCCAGTTGTTATCTTAATACTTTTGACGATTCAATTGATGGAATTTTTGAGGGTTTATGGCAAGAAGCTAGAAAATCCAAGTTTGCTGGAGGTTTAGGTTTTGACGTAACGAACTTTCGAGCCGCCAACTCTTATGTGAAAGGTACTAATGGTAAATCCTCAGGGCTAATACCTTGGCTAAAAATTTACAATGACACCTTAATAGCAGTTGACCAAGGAGGTAAAAGACCTGGTGCTGGCTGTGCCTACTTAGAACCTTGGCATTTAGATATAGAAGACTTCCTAGACCTTAAGAAAAATACAGGAGACGAAAGAAGAAGATGCCACGATATGAACACGTCGAACTGGCTTCCTAATATTTTCTTCAAAAAAATAGAGACAGACTCCGACTGGTATCTCTTTTCTCCACCTGACGTACGTGACCTACATGAAACCCACGGAGAGGAGTTTGATAAAAGATATAAAAAATACTGCAAACAAGCAGAGAACGGAGAAATAAGCAACTACAGGGTTGTGAAGGCTAAAGATTTATGGAAAAAAATGCTTCGAGTTCTTTTTGAGACAGGCCACCCATGGATGACCTTTAAAGATAACTCGAACCTAAGATATTCCAACTCCCACGAAGGCGTAATACATAGCTCAAACCTATGTACTGAAATATTCTTACATACGAAACCCTCACAGTTCGACGATGGAGAAAAAATCGAAATAGGAGAGACTGCGGTTTGCAACTTAAGCTCTGTAAACCTAAAAGAACACTTAAAGGAAAACGGTAAACTCGACTTCAAGCTTCTCTCTAAAACTATCGCCACCCAAATGCGTATGCTGGATAACGTAATAGACTTAAACTACTACCCCACGCAAGAAGCTAAAAAAGCCAACATGAATCATCGCCCAGTAGGAGCAGGGAGCATGGGTTGGGCTGATGTTTTTCATTCCTATAATGTAGATTTTTCCACTGAAGAAGCTGTAAAATTTTCAGACGAACTTTATGAATTTATATCTTACCACTGTATACTTAACTCTAGTAAAATATCTAAAGAGAAGGGGGCTTACGAAACATACAAAGGTTCGCTATGGGATAAAGACACACTACCTATAGATACTTACAAAAGCCTAATGTCTTACCTTGAAGAAAAACCAATAATACATCGAGGTAAAAAATTCTGCCCAGAATTAGACTGGAAAGAAGTAAGAACCAGTATTAAGCAGTACGGAATGCGTAACAGTAACACTATGGCGATAGCTCCCACCGCAACCATCTCCTACATACAAGGATGCTCCCCATGCATTGAACCCGACTTCTCTACGGTATTTGTTTATGAAAATAAATCAGGCAATTTAATGATTATCAATGAGTGGTTTGTAAAAGAGTGTAAAAAACTAAATATCTGGGATAAAAATTTAATAGAAGCTCTCAAGGCGGTGGATGGAGACGTTAATATGTTGAGCGATGAGGTTATACCCCCAAATCTAAAATCCAGATTCAGAACAGCCTTCGATCATGATCAATTTAAATTAATCGACGGAGCAGCGGCTCGCCAAAAATGGATCGACATGGGCCAATCACTAAATTTATTCAACAAAGAAACTTCCCTAAAATACTTAAACGATTTATACTTCTACGCGAAAAGCTCTGGACTCAAAAGCACCTATTACCTACGAAACAAAAGCGCAAGTAAAATTGAAAAATCTACATCTAGCAGTGACGCCGATAACAATAATGAGCCTACCCCTGAGTCTTGCTCTATCCTAGACCCAACCTGCGAAAGCTGTCAATAAATGAATAAAACTGGACTACTTCTAGAAGACAGCATTGGTGGAGTCAACCAAATCTTACCTCACAAACACCCAATTGCTTGGGACCTCTTCATAAAAGGAGTAGCTAACAACTGGTCTCCAGCAGAGATCAACATGTCTGACGACATTGAACAATGGAAAAACGGAGCCCTACTCGATGACGAAAAATTACTAGTTAAGAGGTGCTTAGGTTTTTTTGCGGGGAGCGAATCCTTAGTAGGAAACAATCTTTTACTAAACGTTGCGAAATGGGTAACAGATGCAGAGTGTGGTCAATACATTATGCGTCAAGTTTACGAGGAATCCCTCCACAACTGGACCGTGGTAACGTGTTGTGACTCTTACGGATTAAAAGTAAGCGAGGTGTACGAAGCTTATTTAAACATACCAAGTATAAAATCAAAAGACGATTTTTTAATGCAAATAACAACCGATATTAACCGTCCCGATTTCTCAACTAAAACGACAGAAGGGAAAAGAGAATTCTTAAGGAATCTGATTACATACTATATTGTTTGTGAAGGAACATTCTTTTTTAGTGGATTCGCTATGCTTCTAGCCCTAGGGAGACAAAATAAACTCCCAGGCTTATCAGATCAAATAAGATACACCTTAAGAGATGAGAGCTTACATATTAAGTTTGGCACATATTTGATTAACACCATTAAAGAACAATACCCCTCGGTGTGGACAAAAAAATTCGAGACAGAAACAATTGAACATGTTCAAAATGCAGTAAAGCTGGAAGTTGACTATGCTCATGACGTTCTTCCAAGGGGTATCTTGGGCCTAAACGCAGATATGTTTGTAGATTACATGCAATACATAGGGAACAGACGTCTCGAAGGAATTGGTGTTGACTTCCGCTTTGACAGCGACCAGAATCCATTTCCGTGGCTCTCTGAGGTCGTTGACACAGGGGCAATGACTAATTTTTTTGAAAGAAAAGTGAAAGACTACCAAAGCTCTGGCGTCTTAGAAGATGACTTTTAATTGAAGGGGGCGTACTGGTTTCGATTTAGAGCCTTACGCAAGATCGCAAGCAGAGGATGATGGTTGGCCTCTTAAAACACCTATCAAGGCAATTCAACTGCCGATAATAACGTTGATATGGCTCCTTCGCTTGACGAAGCTGACGCGATTCTCGCTAAGTTTGGTTGGACCGAAGAGGCTGCTGTAGCTGTGTAAGCTACCCGTCCTACTCTGGATGCTCGTTAAGGAGCTAGGGCGTCGATAGCGAGCAAAAAAAACTAGGAAGAGTGAGGAGTCTAGTATAAATAAAGTACCTCCAACCCTCATGGGTAGTTGTCGGTAACGAACTATGAGGCTATATAAACCGACTAAGCTTGTAGTACATCTAAGCAGATGGTTTTAAAGACAGGGGTTCGACTCCCCTCGCCTCCACCATTTTTATGAAACTAAATGACGTAACTTTAGCCTGTATAGATGATATTTACCCCCGCGAAGCTTCATCGCTCCTAAATCACTTAGGCTCCCAGATAGAGTTTGCAGATATAAAGCTTTTCCACTCAAGGCAGGAAAATTATCCATTTTCAATAAAACTAAAACCGATAGATACAATACAAAAATACAATTCTTTCTTACTGCACGACATAGATAGACACATAAACACCAATTACATAATGATTGTACAACTAGACGGCTACTTCTTTGAGCCGAAAAACTGGAATCCAGAGTTTTTAGAATACGACTACATAGGAGCCCCCCTTCGAAACGAAAACTCCATAATGGTTGGTAACGGAGGATTTTCAATAAGAAGCAAAAACCTTGTTAAAAAAACACGAGAAATCATAAAAGAAAAAAAGATAAACCACAAAAACATAGAACTAGAAGACAGGTTTCTTAGCTCTGAGATTCGCCAAGAATTACTACATGAAGATATAAACTTTGCACCTAAAGAATTAGCGTTTCAATTTTCCACTCACGGCATGATATCCCTCAGAAAAGATTCTTTTGGCTTCCACGGACAAGAAACTTTTACCTTTAACAACGAAACAAATAACCCAGCTATAAAAAAAATTAAGCTTTTCGACCCCAGAATGAACCCAAACAAGCTTAACCTAATCGACGAACCCTAAAATCTCATCCTCATAAACCACCCCAAACCAAGTCGCCGCCCTATTATCCCCAATACACCAGTATTCTCCTTCCCTCAACATTACCTTACCTAAAGTAAAATCAGAACCAATTATTATATCTTCCGCCACAACTAAGTGACTAAACTCGTCTAATAAGGGTTCGTCGTTTATAAGTATTACTCCAGATATTATTTCTACAGTATCATAAGGCATCCCCACTATCCTTTTAACAAGAAGGCAATCGTCTTTATAATCATAGAAAACCACAACGTCACCCTTTTCGGGCTTAAAAAACCTATAAGATAGCTTATTTACTAAAAACTTATCCCCATCAATAAAAGTCTCCGCCATGCTGTCGCCATCTACCTGAATAGGTTTATAACCATAATTCAAGACCAAAGCCATTAAAATAATTAAAAATAAAAGCCTCACGTCTTTAAGTCTTACTAAGAAGAAACCCCTCACGAAAGTACATACACTTTATAATTCTAGATTAAGTCTTTCACGTGTATATATAATTGTAATGGATAATCAAATTATACTGAATATCGCATTTTCCGTCATCGGAGTCGTTGTCGGCTGGCTTTTTAAGGTGGTTTTTGGCTATGTTAATAAGATACAACAAGACTGCGCTCACAGCAGCGAAAAACAGGCAAACGACTACAGAAAACTTAATGAAAAAATCACAGCCCTCGCCCTCACAATTCCAGAAAAATACGTAATGAAAGACGACTTCAATCAGTTAGTAAAAACCGTTCACCACCGATTCGACAGACTAGAAGAAAAGATTGACGAGCTCAAAAAGTAGAGCTATCAATTTACTTACAATGGGGAAAAAAGTTTTAGTGACAGGAGTCACTGGCCAAGACGGTGCAAACATGTGCGAATACCTACTAAGGCTAAACGCAGGTATAGGATTTCACGACCAAGCCCCAGAGGAGCCCTACTCTGTTTACGGGATGATAAGAAGAACAGCGAATCCTAACTTTAAAAACTGCGAATTCTTCAAAGATAAACCAGATTTTGAATTCATTGAAGGCGACCTTACTGATTCTGTGAGCGTTAGCGGTGTGGTTAAAAAAATTAAACCAGATTACTTAATCAACTTTGCTGCTAATTCTTTTGTCGGCGTAAGCTGGAGTATGCCTGAGCATGTTTTTGACACAAACGCGCAAGGTGTCTTAAGATGCCTTGAAGCAGTAAGAGAATACGCGCCTGAATGCAGGTTTTATAGCGCTGGAAGCAGTGAAGAGTTTGGAGACGTTGACTACGTTCCTCAAGACATAAAACACCCAATAAAGCCAAGAAGTCCATACGGAGCCTCTAAGGCTGCAGCCCGCCACTTAGTAAAGGTTTACAGAGAGTCTTACAATTTATTCGCTGTACACGGAATACTTTTTAACCACGAAGGAACAAAAAGGGGAGAAGAGTTTGTAACGAGAAAAATAACCAAAGGCGTTTCTAGGATACGTCACGCAATTAAAAATAATAAAGACTTTTCGCCTATAGAATTAGGTAACTTAAGTGCAATGAGAGATTGGAGCGATAGTGAAGATTTCGTTCATGGAGTATGGTTAATGTTAAACCAAGAAACCCCGAAAGACTACATTCTGTCCAGCGATGAGACTCACTCTATTGCTGAGTTTGTCGAAAAGGCTTTTCTCGCCGCTGACATTAAAGGAGAGTGGTTCTATGTCGAGAATGAGATTGACGGTCAATCAGTTAAAATTCCACAACAAACGAAATTCATTGATTCTAAATCAAAAAAAGTATATGTTAAGGTGAACGAAAAATTCTACAGACCAGCAGAAGTTAACCTCTTAATGGGAAACTCTAAACCCGCAAGAAAAGAGTTGGGATGGAAACCAAGAGCTTCATTTAATGATCTTGTAGTCAAAATGGTTAAAAATGACATCGAAGAACAAGACAATAAAACCGTCCCCCGCATTGAAGGCTAGGTATCCAAACCTAAAACCAATTCGAACTAAACCTCAATTTCTAGTCTGGCTTTTACACGAAAATCCACATTCATTAAATTCAGCGGGCTGGAAAACTGAATGTATTATGGCAAGCAAGTTGCTGAAAAAATTTCCTACTTGGGAGTTCTGGCTTAGCCTTAAACCTGACTTCAAGCCTAAAAGCACATTCGAAAGTCTAAAAATTCCACTAAAAAATAATTCGTATTATTTTAAACTAATTAAAGAAAAATACGAAAAATACATAACCAACAACAGCCAAAACTACCTTGAATATATTGAAAAAAACGCTAAACTTAATGAAGAACTGGACGACACACCCCCAAAAACAGGTGATACTATCAAAATAAAAAACAAATTTGATTTTTTAGAATGACAACGATAACAAGAATGCCGAAGAAAAAAACAACTCAAGCTGCCGCTGAAGACCAAATACAATCTTACCTTGAAAAGAATAAGGAAGATCACTTTAATTTCGAAGAGACCGTAGACTACAAAGTGTCTAGCGGAAGCTTACTTTTAGACATAGAAATGAATGGGGGAGTCAGACCTGGTATCGTGAGAATGTCAGGAGCTTCTGGGGCAGGTAAAACCTCTTGTGTTTTGTCGTTCGCCAAAAACTTCCAAGACTCCATAGCTGACAGTAAGGTGGTGTACATAAAATCCGAAGGTAGGTTGGGAGAGGAAATTAAAGCTCGCTCAGGATTAGATTTTTCCGACGAAAAATGGTTTGAGTATAAGTGTAATATTTATGAGTCTGTAATAGGTTTAATAAGAGAGCTTGTCATGTATAACGATAAGAACAGGAAATACTTTTTTATTATCGACTCTATGGACGCGCTAATACCAAGGAACGACGTAGAAAAACCATTTGAAGAAGCTAACAAAGTTGCTGGAGCAGCCCTACTTACGTCTACATTTCTAAAAAGAATGGCTCTTGCCTTCTCGTCCAAAGGACATGTATGCGCCTTAGTCAGTCAGGTCCGCAGTACAGTAAGCATTAACCCATACCAAAGAACTGACCCTAAGCTGACGAACGCTTCTGGCGGAAACGCCGCACTTCATTATTCAGATTGGATTTTAGAATTCCAAAAACCAAACAAAATGGACCACTTTTTCAAAAAAGAAAAAGGAAAAGATGTTACCATTGGACACAACTGTAAGGTTATATTCAGGAAAACACCCAACGAAAAAACAAACACAGAGGTTCTGTACCCAATTAAGCACGGAAGGAAAGACGCTACGAGCGTTTGGGTAGAAAGAGAGGTTAAGGATATGTTATTAATGTGGGAGCTCGCCTCCTCAAAGGGAGCTTGGATATCAATAGACGACGACCTAATAAAAGAACTTTCCGCCGAAAAGCTGGAGTTCCAAAAACAACACCAAGGCGAAGAAAAATTCTGCAAGTATCTAGAAGAGAATCCAAAGATTACAGAATACCTTTTCAACAAGTTTAAAGATGTACTCAAAAAAGGATAATGAGGCTTTACACCTTAAATGGTAAAACTCCGATTTATAAAAATGTAAATAAATACTTAATAAACTGGGAGTCAGAATCTAGATCAAAACTCCAAAAAAAAGTTAAAGATTTCCTATCTACAGTTTGGGTTAACAGTATCGTCTACGAAGAATTCCCCGTATACGGTACAAGGATGAAAGTAGACTTCCTAAACGCCACCTCTAAACTAGCAATAGAAGTTAACGGAGATCAACACTTAAAATTCAATAAGTTTTTCCATGGTAATTCTAGGACAAAATTCCTAAAGTCAATTAAAAGAGACTTAAACAAGGCTAAATGGCTCGAAAAAAATGGATTCACCTTAATAGAGCTCTACAAGGAAGATGTGGAAAAATTAGACAAAGATTACATAGAAAAAAACTTTAACATAAAACTTTAGTGTATATACATTATATGGAAAAGGACAAAAAACCCTTCAAATTCCCAAGGTCCCTACTTAACCAAATAGGAGAATGCTCAAACGGTGGATACACTCTATTCGTCTTTGACTCCAAAGGAGTTCCAACAGTGTTTACTTTCTCTGAAACGCTGCCGCACGCTTACGCAATGCAATACTTCATGGATAATTATGTTAAAGGCATAGAAGCTCAAAACATAGAAATCGCTCTAGACTCAATAAAAGGCGAAGACGATGACAAGGATGAATCAGACGAAAACCTTTGACTTTTTACAAAAACTCAGATATCATTAATGAATGGACGAATCCCTTTCCCGTGAGCTAGAAAAAGACATTGTTGCATGTTTCATAAAAAACAGCAGCTACTTTCCCAAGTATGAAGCTGTAGAACCCAAGCACTTCTCTTCTCAGTTCGAGAGAGATGTCTTCGATTTATTTAAAGCTGAAGTTTCGAATCTAAACGGTAAAGACTTCTCGGTAGCTTCTTTCATTCTTAAAGTTAAGAGCGCGAGAATTCCAAACAGCTACAACACGGATGTAGAGGTATTCCTTAAACACGCAATAGAATTCTCTCCGAATCCCAACGAGCTAGACTCTCTCATAAGCTCCCTTCTTCTCAATTATAAAGCGAGAGAGATTAACCAAGCGCTAGGACAAGGCAAAGAATGGTTAAGTAAACCTCAATCGAAAAGAACCCATAAAAGCATAGCCCACATGTCTGATCGACTGTCTGCTCATTTAGTTTCAATAAATGGCCTTGGTCAAGACGACAAAATTAAAAATCTAGCAGATGGATTAGAAGCGATTGAAGACAGAATGCTAAACCCGCAGCCCATTGCAGGATTTAAAAGCAGTTTAAATCTTTACCACGAAAGATTTGGCACTTTTAGACCCAAAGAATATCACGTATTTCACGCCAACCAAGGAGTCGGAAAAAGCTCTTTGTTAATGCAGCTTGCTCTTGAATTTGTAGACTCTCACCCAGAGAATCAATGTCTTTATCTAGATAGAGAGCTCGCCTTCGAGCATCAAATAATTAGGACAACGATGTCCAACACGGGCATTCACCACGAAGATATTGAATCTGGCCTATATGAAAGCGACGAACATCGAGAAACGGTTTCTAAATACCTAGCTAACATGAGAGAAAAACAATCCTTAAAAAGGTTAGCTTTTGTCGAAGTTAAAGACTTTACCATAGAAGAAATAGTTAACCTAGCTAGAACATGGAGATTTTCTCAAGACAGAAGCCGCCCAGCTACAATAGTTTATGATTATCTTAACGTAGGAAAAAAAGGAAGCAGGGAAGATTCTTCATGGCTAGACTTATCTGATCAGATATCAGAACTTAAAATTCTTTGCAAAGAAATGAACATGGTATTGTTGACCGCTATGCAAACAAATAGATCAGGTGACGCCAGAAACACAAACAATAATTCAGGGACATCTAACTCTATCGGAGCTTCATTTAAAGCAGTAGAAGACTCCAATCATTCAATGTTTCTTTTACAAAAAACAGACGAAGAAATAGCAGCGGACGAAAGAATAACCTTGGAAGCAGTAAGAGAAAGGTGGTCCGAACTACACGAGCAAGGAAACCACGAAGTATTTCTTCACGGTTCGCATAAAATAGTTCCACATAAAAATAGATGGCCTGGTAAAAACATGATAAACATGCATTCTGAATTAATAAAAGAAGATCACGAAGGTAACGCGGTCAAAACTCAATACTATATAAATATATGCCTCTGTCGTGGAAAAGTAATAGAAAAAGGAGATGTGTTTACTGTAATAAACTACCAAAGGAGGAACCCAACCCCAACAACAACATCTTCTAACTCTCCAAATAGAAATACAAGCGAGGACAACGTTTCCAACCAAGAGAGCTCAACAAACCAAGAACAAAACGAAGACTCTCAAGAAGAATTGTTTTGATGAACGAAATCTCAGACATACTATCTAAACTTGGATACAACAACCTAAGAAGTTTTTCAGGTTACTTCAGGGTAGACCCTCTGTATAGAACTTCTGACAGCAGGGGTGTCTTAAGTATAAATTCTGATAACGGCAGGTTTCAAGACTGGGCAAGACAGGGCCTTCCTGAAGGTTCTGGAGATTTAACTAAGTTAGTGTCAATTCACCTCAACTGCTCACATAAGGAAGCTGAAAAATGGCTTAAAGATCAAAATTATAAAATCGAAAACAATGGCGAACCCGAAGACATTCGTCAAGTCTACGAACAATCAGGAATAGACGTGCCTTTCTTTTGCCCCTCAAACCTTAAAAAAATAAAAGCTAGCCATGATTACTGGCTAAACAGAAACGCTTCAATGGACACCCTAAAAAAACTCAACGGAGGCTTAGATAACGGAGTTGAGCGAGGAAAAATGAACAACAGATATGTTTTTCCCATTTTCGATTCCGACAAGAAAACGATTCTCGGCTTTGCTGGCAGGGATGTCTCCAATAAATCTAAAATAAAATGGAAACTAATAGGTAAAAAATCTTCATGGTCTTATCCGTTTTTTCTTAATAAACATAGCATAATAAACAAATCTCAAGTAATCTTAGTAGAAAGCATAGGAGACTTACTATCCCTAATGTCTGCTGGCGTAGACAACGTATTAGTCTGCTTCGGTATATCCATAGGGCAAGAAATCAACAGCTTATTAATAAATTTAAAAATTAAAAATATAATTATATCTTTTAATGACGATTCTAACAACAATTTCTCTGGAAACAACGCCTCTCTAAAAGCTTTAAAGCAAACCGAAAACAACACGAATAAACTATGCAAAATTTGCCTTCCCAAACACAAAAATGATTTTGGAGAAATGAATAAAAATGAAATAAAAAAATGGGCCTCAG
>Ga0066862_10000243_pt1 | contig 21536 bp, 20 predicted proteins | sample ETN02SmetaG_FD_66431 | JGI IMG/M metagenome (GOLD analysis project Ga0066862, IMG submission 66431) | Marine microbial and viral communities from oxygen minimum zone, Eastern Pacific Ocean - ETNP2014F10-02SV255 | ecosystem: Environmental > Aquatic > Marine > Oceanic ... | reverse complement strand
ATGATACTAAGTAAATTTTAGAATATGGTTAAAGATTATGCCATTAGAATTTAGAGTATGTTGATTAATCTTTAATTATTACACAGGAGAATGTATCGAGTTCTGAAATAATAACAGCAGATTTAGAAGAATCTACATTGCCTAATCCCCAAATCTTCTCGGCTTTACTTGATCTTGTAGGAATCTCCCACTTCTTTAGTTTTTTTTCTCCATTAACTATACAGATCAAAGATTTATTATTAAGAACACGTCTGTACGCAACAGATGTATCTTGATACCCAATTAGTTGAAAGTAGCCTTTTCTTAATATTTCATTATTAGATTTCATAGCCATTAAATCAGTAGTCCATTTAAGAAGTTCTTCATCCCATGTTTGTTTTTTATGCCAAGGGAATGCCTCTCTATTTTTTGGTTCCCCTGCTCCATCGAGACCAATCTCATCTCCATAGTATATTCCTGCTACACCTGGAAATGTGGCTTGGAGAAATATTGCAGCCTTTAGTGCTTCTTTATCCCCATTTGTCCTGTGTAAGAATCTAGGAACATCATGAGAACTTAATAAATTCTGACAGCAGGATAGGGCCTCGAAAGAGTACATCATGTATAAATTTGCCAACTCTTCTGCAAACTTTTCAGTTGTTATTGACTTAGAAGCAAAATAATCAGCTAGTACTTCCCTAAACGTATAGTTCATCGGTGAATCAAATTTATCACCTTGTAGCCAAAGAGAAGTATCACCAAATATCTCGGCAAAAAGTAATACATCTTTCTTTTTTGACCTTGCAGCATTTCTAAAGTCTTCCCAGAAAGATAAGTCAATTTCCTTAGCAACATCCATCCTCCAACCATCTACATCAAACTTTTCTATCCAGTACTTGATGACACCAAGACCCCACTCTCTTGCTCCATCTGATCTCATATTTACCTTAACCATGTCTGGAACCCCCCACCATGCCTTGAAGGTAGGTTCTATAATCGGACCATCATCTTCTACAATCTCAACATCAAGATTTGTTTCCTTAAATGTAATATCCTCCAAGTATCTCCTATACTGCTCTTCATCACCATCCCAGCCAACCTTGTGAGTCTCAGAATACAAATGTGGTCGATATTTTAATCTCACTGGGTAGTCATAAATAGTAAACCAATCTGCATACTCTGACTTATCTCCATTTTTAACTACATCTTGAAAAGCAAAATTTCTAGGATGAACATGGTTTAGGGAAGCATCTAATATAACCTTTATTTCTTTAAGATGTGCTTTAGATACTAATTCTCTAAGTGCATCCTCCCCCCCTAAAGCAGGATCAACTTTTTTATGATCCCACGTATCGTATCTGTGGATACTTGTAGAAAGGAAGATTGGATTAAGGTAAATAATATTAATTCCAAGTTTCTTTATGTAGTCAAGCTTGTCGATAACTCCATAGAGATCTCCTCCTTGATGCTCAAGTCTATGTGGGGTGCTTCCCCACTTTACAACACCTTCTTTATCTAAGTCTTTTTTCCCATTGAAGAATCTTTCAGGAAAAACTTGATACATTACCCCTCCGAATACCCATTCAGGAATTTCATGTGTATTAAATCCTTTATTAACATAAACCCACTTCTCAGAAGGAGAAATAAAATTACTAACTCCGCTTTTTCCATAATAAATACCAGCCCCTTCAGAGTTTTTTGCTGCAAAAGAAAATTTCATTTCATCGTTAGTTATAGGAATCTGAATTTCCCAGTAATTAAATCTACTTGTAGATGCAATATTGATGATTTCTATTGAGGTTAATTTAGGATCTTCTAGTAACAGCCACATACAGATAATTCTTGGCTCAGTATGAACTCTGATATTCAAGAGATTATCATGTGTTTTTGAAAAAAACTTTTTATCACCAAAATCAAATCTTATATCGTAGTTGCCAATGTGAACATCTGTATCGAAAAATTCTATTTTCTGAGCATCTATATCTTCTTCTTTATAGTTTGTATAATGAGTTTCTACCATTAATCCGCCTAAAATACCTTTTTGGAGTTATTATATAACAACACTATATGAAGGATAATATTATTGGATATAAATAGAAGTAGTATGCTAATTTTCCATCCTACTTCTCTACCAGAAGGACATGGAATAGGAGACTTTGGAAAAAGTGCCTACGAGTGGTTAGATTTTCTAAGTAAATCAGGTGTCCGGATATGGCAAGTTTTGCCTCTAGGACCAACAGATACAAGCCAATTCTCTCCATATTCAAGCACTTCTTCAACTCTAGGAAATTTTGCCCTAATTGATTTGGTCTACTTAGAGACTATTGGTCTAATAAGTAAAGATTCAATTCAAGATTATCCAGTCAACAAAAGTAAAGTAGACTTTCTTGAGGCATATTCGTATAAGGAAACTAAATTAAGAGAAGCTCACCAAAATCTATTTAATTTATCTAATGAAAAGATTAGGAATGAAGTAAATGCTTTCGAGGAACAGAACCCTGAAATAAGAAATGAACTAGTTTTCCAAATGGCTACAGCAATATACGGCAACCTCTGGACAAAATGGCCAAAAGAAATGATAGAACCCTCAAGAGATACTATCAACGGATTCATTGAAAACAATAAAGAAGAATACTCTTATCAACTTTTTGTACAATATTTATTCTCAAAACAGTGGGAAAGCCTTAAGGAATATGCTTCAGAAAAAAATGTAAAAGTATTAGGAGATATTCCTATATACACAAATTTTCATTCATGCGATGTTTGGTTGAATAAAAACTTATTTGAATTAGATCTGAATAATGAGATGTCATTTGTTGCTGGAGCTGCACCTGATATATTTACTGCTGCTGGACAAATTTGGGGAAACCCATTATATGTATGGGACAAACACAAGGAACAAGATTATAGATTTTGGAAAGATAGACTCAAAAGTTGCTTTAATAAATATGATTTGCTACGGATTGATCATTTCGGAGGACTTTTCCAATTCTGGGCAATACCTGCAAAAGGACTGGGTACAGAAGGACACTGGAGAAATGGTCCCGGCGAAGAATTCCTTCAAGGTATCCAAGAAGAAATTGATTTACAAAAAATACTGGCTGAAGATCTATTTGCCCTTGATCTAGTAGAGATGGATCAAGCAAGAGAAAAATTTAACATTCCTGGGCTAAAACTACTGAATCAAAGAATACCTCACAAAAGCTGGAATGAAGAGCCCCCACCAAGCGAATGGGAATTTAATTTCGCTGCATATACAGGAACACATGATACTCCTACTGTAAAGCAGTGGATAAGTGAGACAACTGAAGGGCAAAAAAAACACCTGAGTGAGTATATAGAAAATAATTTAAACAATAAGCAGCATTCAGAAATTTGGGACTGTATAGCTGCGGTTTGGGAAACTAAGTGTCAACTTGCGGGGACAATGGTTCAAGACCTTCTTGAGCTAGGATCAGAAGGAAGATTTAATATTCCAGGTCAACAGCTTGGAAACTGGTCGTGGAGGCTTGATTCTATGGATGCCCTTAATGATTCTATCAAAAAACTATATAACCTAAATAAAGCAACTAAGAGGCTATAAATTACTTCTGGCCTTCTCTAATGTATTCAATAATTAAATATACTTCCTCATCAGTTAAGGTTTGGCCTGGCATTGAACCTTTGCCCATAGTTATTGTTTGAATCCAGTAGCTATTTGGCATACTCCAAGCAGAAGAATCCATACCTATTTTTGGCCCAACTTTTCCCTCTAAATTATCACCATGACATGCAGCACAACGAGCTAGATAAATTTCTTCACCAGTAGGATCTGCCTGAGAGGTAGCTTGGCTACAAGCAGAGAAAATAAATAAAATAATGAAACAAAAAAAGAACTTGTATCTCATTATTGAACTACTCTTCCTCTAGGGCTGTTTTGAACTCCTTTGCTGAACTTCCAAGGGACTTTGCCAAACCAGGTAACTTTTTTGCACCAAAAAGTAACAGTAAAATTACAAGTATAATTATTAGCTCTGGAAGTCTTAAACCAAACATATAGCCATTCTAGCCGTACTCACACTATATTTTTCCTGCTAAATAAAAGCCAGCAATAAGAAGTGCAATAAATATAGTAACTAAAAGATTCAGTCTTTTTTCTATGAATCCTTTTATAGATTCCCCAAATTTCCATAAAAGAAATGTAACAATACCGAACCTTAAACCTCTTGCTATAAAACTTGTCACAGTAAATAAAGCTAGATTCATACCAGTAGCACCACTAGCAATTGTTACCACTTTATAAGGTAGTGGGGTAATCCCGGCTGTAAGAACTACTATCGCTCCATATTCATTAAAACTCTGACTAAAGTCAACAAATTGAGTATTCAGATGGTAGAAATCGATAATCCGAGATCCAATTGTTGTAATAAACTTATACCCTAAAAAATATCCAAATGTTCCCCCCAAAACAGAAGTTATTGTTGCAATAATTGCAATCCTTAAAGCTTTTGAACGATTAGCAAGTACCATCGGCATCAAAAGTACGTCAGGTGGAATAGGGAAAACTGAACTTTCTAGGAAACATACCACTCCAAGTCCACTCAATGCCCACTTTTTGTCTGCAAGATCTAAGACTTTGTCATATAAGGCTCTTAACATACTACTTCTTTATACTAAAGAATCTATATCCTATAGGTGCAAATGTTGCAGTCAATGCAGCTAAAAATATTATTTCAGATTCCACCTTCTGGCTTAACAAGCCTAATTCAACTCCTATCTCTGCCATAGCAATAATTAAACTAAATCTTGCAGACAATAAAAATCCTGCTGCAAATATATCTCTAATTTTGATATTAAATATGAGCATGACAAAAGAAGGAACTAGTTTAACCAATATTGCTAAAGCGAACAAGAGTATGACTTCAACATAAAAAGTTCTATTAGTCAATATTCCTATGTCATAATTTAGTCCAATATTAATAAAAAATATCGGTATTAAGAATCCGTATGAAAAACCTTTTAAGCTAATCTCTAGTGATCCCCTATTAGGGAAGACTAATGCGAAAACTGTACCTGCGAGAAAAGCACCGAGTATAGGTTCTATATTAAATAGAACAGACAGGCCTACAAGAGAAAGCATCATCGCTAAAGAGGCTCTAATTCCAATTTCTTCAGGATCATCAGCATTGAATAGTCGTTGAAATGTTTCTGGATACCACCAAGCAGCTCTTCTTAGTAGTCTTAAAACTAAAAATATAACGATAAAATATAAGACAGCGTTCAAACTACTTGTTATGAGATCTCCCGTATTGACAATGGATGCATAAACAGTAGCAATAACTAATGTTAAAAAGTCAGCAATAATAGCTGCAAGAAGTATTACCTGCCCATACTGACTTTTTATTTTTTCATCGGTCCTCAATATAGGAACCACAATTCCAACACTTGTTGTGCCTAGAACAAGTGCTAGGAAAAGGTCATATTGTAGGAAATCAACTATTAATAGAGACATTCCGAGAGTCCCTAGGAAAATAAATAAAGGCGTAGATAATTGCTTAATACCTTTATCTTCGAAAGTGTCTAACTCTATTTCAAAACCTGAAAGAAACATCAGAAGAAAAAAGCCAAGTATTGCTAATCCTGATATAAATTCTGATGAAGTAACAAGGCCTAAAACAGGACCTATAAGAAGGCCGTAAGCTATCTCCAAAACAATACTTGGAATCTTCACTCTATTTGCAAGTATAGGAAGTGCAAAGGCACCTAAAGAAATTATTATTATCGAAAGAGGATCAAAACTTTCCAAGCTAATCCTCTGATGGAACAACTAGTATTGATATGTTTGAGTTCATAGAAATAAATTCAACTGTCTTTCTTTTCTGCCAATTAGTGTGATTAGAAATATCAAGAACAAATAATCCAACTGATTCAGCCCTATTAGCTAATTCTTTTGCTACATTTCCTGATGCTTCTTCATATTTAACATCCACTCCTTTATAACGAGCAGAATCTTCTAAATTTATAAGATCTTGAGAGTCTGAGTAAGAAGTCGGGGAAGAAAGAAATTCAGCCTCTTTGACTTGAAACGCAACAAGTGTAGAACCCATTTTCTGGCATAAATCTAAAGCTACTCTAGATGTACTCTCTTCAGTCAAGTCTGATGATAGTTTTATTCCAATACGTGTATATGGATTTGAATTTCGTGAGAACAAAACTGGTATCTTATTACTTTTTGAATAATTAATATAATTCTTTATTATTGAATTATCTTTATCTGTACCCAAAGGAACAACTAGTATCCCGATAGAAGTATTACTTATTTCACTATCTAGTACTTTATTTGATACCTTTGAGAAAGAGTTTATATGTAAATCTACATTACTCGCTACAGCACTGATACTTTCTTCATCTGGCTCAATATTGTCTTCAAATACTCCTTCTTTTTTATATACATACAAAGAATCGGCTTGAGTATTTATAACCATTTCTTCTGCTTCACTCAAAGCTCCCAGATGATCCTTTGATTCCATGATGACAGCTACATTCTTTCCATAATATAAAGGGAATCTTGATTCAGAACCTGAAAACAAATCTACAACTTCTGAAAATGCATCTGCTTGTAAAACAACTGTTACGAGATCACCTGTCTGGAAAAGAGTGTCCCCATGAGGAATAATAACTCGACCGCCTCTTAAAAGAGCACCTACAATAAATGCGTCGCTTCCAATTTCTTTTAACTGCTTCCCACTAGCTGGAGAACCTGACTCAATCTCTAATTCTATTGCTTCAGCTCTACCTCCAGCAAAAGCCTTCGATGCAACCCTTCGTGGTTCAAGCAAATGTTCCAGTTGCCTTGCAGCTATGTTATCAGAAATAACAGTATCTATATCAAGCTTCTTATACTTATTCTCATTTTGGATATCTACTACTCTTGCAGATATCCTTGGTACTCCTGCTTCTTTTGCTAATCTTACAACTTCTATATTTACTCCATCATTGTCAGTAAGAGCAATAACTGCTCCTGCAGACTCTAAACCTGCTTTCTTTAGTACTAAATTGCTTGATGCATCACCCTGAATTTTTTCTACTTTTCTTTCAGAAATAAATTCTCTTAGGATTTCCTGATCAATATCTACAACAGCAATTTCCCAACCACTACCAATTCTCTGAATCAATTGTTCAGCTATACCATTTGCGCCTGCTATTAGAACTTTCATCTTTGATTATTATATTGCTTTAAGGTCTCTATTTTGAAAATCTAATAATAACAACATCGCCATCTGTTACAACATATTCTTTGCCCTCAAGTCTTAATTTAGTTGTTTTCTTAAGGCCTTCCCAGCCTTTATATTCAATAAATTCCTCGATTCCTACTACATCTGCCTTTATAAAACCCTTTTCTAAATCTGTGTGGATTTTACCTGCTGCTTCAGTTATTTTAGAATCCTTAAGTATTGTCCAAGCTTTACTTTCTTTATCTCCGATAGTAAAAAAAGAAATCAAATCCAACTCTTTATATATGCTAGTAAGCAAGTTATCCAGTAAGCTTTTGCCTATCTTATATTCCTTTCTAATATCACTTTGTTCTAAGTCATTGAGAAGAGAAATTTCATGCTCTATCTTTGCTGAAGTTATTACCATCTCATTATCATTCTCAAATATTTTTTCTATATTAGACTTTTGTTCTTCTGTGTTGACTAAAAAGACCCTTGGCTTAAGAGTTAATGGAGACAGGTCACTAAAAAAAGAAAGCTCGTCACTCTCCCATTGGTAGTCACTAAGTTGTCTACCATCTTCTAAAAGCTCTATTGCTTTTTCAACAGTCTTTAATTCCTTTGGTTTCTCTGATATAGCTTTAGATTCCTTTATTAGTTTCTTCTCTTTATTCGATAGAATTTCGATATCAGCAATAATTAACTCAATATTTATTTTTTCAATCTGCTCATTAATAGATTTTGGCACTTCTCCCCAATCTAAATCATTGCCCTCAAAGTCTCGTAATACTACAACAAAACCATCCATCTCTCTGAGCTTCCCAAATAGGTTAGGAGTGAATAATGGTTTACTAGGATTTAGTGGAATATCATAAACTTGCATTCTTGGATATACAATTTTCTCTGAATTTTCAATTATTGAGGCTTTTCTAAGTCTCTCATCTTTAATCTCGGCAAAGCTTATTAAAAGTTCATTAGTACTAAATGGGAAAATATCAATTTGGCTTTCTTCATTTGTTAACGCGCTGAATACTGTAGATTTCCCAACATTTGGCAAACCAATCAAAGCAATTTGAGACATTTTTTACCTTTTCTTCAATTTCCACTAAACATTGATAAGATTATATCGCTATTATTTATATTGTTAGAAGGAGTTTATGACAGAAAAAAATAATAAAAGAACATTATTCGGCTGGTCCATGTACGACTGGGCTAAGTCTGCATATGAAACAACTACGTTAGGTGCTGTTATGCCTGTGTATTTTGTAAGCGTAGTAGTTCCAGAAGAGGGTTTTAACTTTAGAGGTACTCTATATACTGGTGCTGAGGTCTGGGGTTTTGCTATAGGTTCTGCATTGTTCATATTTTTCTTAATTATGCCAACAATTGGTGCTGTAGCTGATTTATCTGGATCTAGGATGAGATTGTTCAAGTCCTTTGCTTATGGCGGTGCAATATTTGCTTCAACATTTTATTTTGCTAGATCAGGAGATGTGGTATTAACTCTTCTCATATATTTTCTTGCACAATTTGGGGCCACAGGATCAAATGTCTTTTATGACAGTGTTCTTAAAGATATAACAACTGAAGAAACGATTGATAAAGTTTCTGCTAAAGGATACGCTCTAGGTTATCTTGGTGGTGGTCTGCAATTATTGTTATCGTTGGCAATAATTCAACTTGGCCCTGGAATGCTAGGTATAGATACTGCATTAGCATCACGTATAGCTATAGCATTCGCAGGAATTTGGTGGCTAATTTTCTCTATGTTTAGCTTTTCAAGAATGAAAATAGATGAAACAAAACCAGAACAGACGCTGAAAATAAATTATTTAAGTGCTGGATGGAAAACTAACATAAAAACTTTGAAAAAAGTAAGAAAATTTCCATTCCTTCTTTATTTTCTACTTGCATATCTTTTCTATTGGGATGGTGCCCAAACTGTGATTAATATGGCAGGGCCATTTTTCAGTGAAGTTTTACTGTTAGATCAAACATCTATAATTGTTGTTTATCTAATCGTTCAATTTATCGCATTTGGAGGAGCACGACTAGCAGGATATCTTGCTGGACGTATAGGCCAGAAAAATACACTCTTATTTACTATATTGTTATTTTTCTTAGCAGGGAATGGTGCATATTTTGTTCCAGAAAAACAACTTATACCTGTAATAGTGTTGGGAATCATTGTTGGAACAGGTATGGGTGGATTGCAATCTGTTAGTAGAAGCGTTTATGCAACTATGCTACCAAAAGGTGCAGAGGGTGAATTTATGGGATTCTTTTCAGTAATCTCAAGGTTCTCAGCAATATGGGGACCATTAATTTATAGTTATGTAAGTGCCTCTACAGGGAACCCAAGATTATCATTGCCTGGAATTTCACTTTTCTTTGTAATAGGATTTATTCTCTTGCGAGGGGTTGATATGGATTCTCAAATTTCAGAAGAAGAATGGAATCTAGCTGATTAATTTTGCAAGATTAGAATAAAGAGCTGAGACCGTCACTGGCCCTACTCCCCCTGGGAATGGTGCACGGGCATAGAGAATTTTGTCAGTATCTACAGGGTTAACATCCCCATAGCTTTTTTTATCTTTCATTGATATACCGATATCAATTGCAATAGACCCTTGTTTAAAATGACTACTGTTAAGGAAATAAGCTTTTCCAATAGCAGAGATAACAACATCTGCTCTCTTGATTATCTCATTTATATTATTGGATTTACTGTGTAGTACGGTTACTGTTGCATTATATTTTTTCGTACTAAGGAGATGGGCTAATGGTGCTGTGACAAGTCTAGAGCGACCAAGAATTGAAACATCCTTACCTGAAAGATCTATATCGTAGAACTTAATAATCTCAATAACTGCACGAGCTGTAGCGGGAATAATTGATGGTTCTTTTTCAAATAATGTACCCAGGTTTTTAGAGGTTAGTCCATCAACATCAAGATGTGGTGGAATCATATCTATTAATTCATCTTTATGCAAATTAGGTGGAATTGGTAATTGTAAGATAACTCCATTCAGAGACTTAAGCTCATCAATAGCAGACATAACATCCTCCTTGGACGCTTCTTTATTTAATTTTTTCCAGTGAAAATTAACATTCAACTCTTTTGCTTTTTCTTGCTTTCTTCCGACATAGATTGCTGATGAAGGGTCATCACCAATCGTAATTGCCCCTAATGATGGTCTCTCTCCGTTAGTTTTCTCATATTCGTTAAAATTAATTGATGTTTGTCTATCTAAAAAGTGTGCCACCGGTTCACCAAGAAGTAGTTTTTCCATATTAATATTTCCTCGACAATTAATTTTTTCCTATCTAGAGTAATATACATTCTGAAAGGTTTAAGATGCCGGATATTTCAAAAATAAACAATTCAATACTGTCTTCTGCAACTATGGAAATAACTGCAAAAGCGAGAGAACTAAAGGCTATGGGAAAGCCTGTCATCGGTTTCGGTGCTGGAGAGCCTGACTTCCCAACCCCCTCTTACATAGTAGAAGCTGCAAAGGAAGCGGCTGAGAATCCAATATATCACAAATATAGTCAAGTTAATGGCCTCCCCACTTTAAGAGAAGAAATTGTACGAACTACTGCAGAATACTCTGGATACGAAATCTCATCAGATAATGTATTAGTTACAAATGGAGGAAAGCAAGCAATAATAACTGCTTTCATGTCTGTATTGGACAAAGAAGATGAAGTTATAATCCCTAAACCATATTGGACCACTTACCCAGAAGCAGTAAAAATAGCAGGAGGTAACCCCGTTTTTCTAGATAGTAACTTAGAATCTAATTTTAAAATAACAAAAGAACAACTAGAGGAAGTTAGAACTGAAAAAACTAAACTTCTTGTATGGACATCTCCATCTAACCCTACTGGAGTGGTTTACACACCTAAAGAAGCGGAAGAAATATATGAATGGAGCATCTCAAATGATATTTGGATACTTTCAGATGAACTATACGAACACTTCGTTTATGAAGGAGATCCTACTCCATCTCCAGCAATATTTGATAATGATTTGAAGAATACAATAATCATCAATGGAGTCTCAAAAGCATATTCCATGACCGGATGGCGTGTGGGATGGCTACTTGGTAATAATGAAGTATTGAAGATATCAAAAAAGATTCAATCACATGGCACCTCTAATGTTTCTAATGTTTCTCAAGCAGCAGCTGAATCAGCATTGAAAAATGGTTTAGGGGAAACATTGAAGATGAGAGATGCTTTTAATAGAAGGAGACTTTTAGCAATAGAGCTCCTGTCTAATACAAGTTATATTAAAACGAATATTCCACAAGGTGCTTTCTATATCTTTCCAGACGTTTCTCAAATTGTCGATAGAAAAATAATAGAAGGGGTAAATTCATCTTACGATTTATGCAACTGGCTTTTAGAAGAAGCTCATATTGCATTTGTGCCTGGAGAAGCTTTTGGAACTCCAGGATTCTTAAGATGCTCTTATGCATTAGGAGAAAAGGACTTGAAAGAAGGTCTTTTGCGTCTATCTAAATCTTTTAATAGTTTTCAATGAATAAAATCAAGAAATCGAGTGTATTTTCATGGTTATTATTTGATTTAGCAAATACTGTATATGCTTTTGTAATTCCGGGCCTGTATTTTTCAGTTTGGCTTGTAAGTGAGCAAGGTTGGACAGATCAAGCACTCGGATTTGCTACTTCTGGAGCAATGGTAATAGTAGCCCTCACTGGTCCATGGGTAGGAGCTAGATCTGATGGAGCTCAAGGGAAAAAACCATTACTGCTAATAACTACTTTGCTATGTATAGGTTCCACATTTTTGTTGGGGACATTCAGTGTATCTATATCAGTGTTCCTATTTATCATCTCTCTAATAGGTTTCAATCTTGGGTCAGTAGTTTATGATGCACTTCTTATATCTGTAAGTACAAAGGAGAATAGAGGGAGAATTTCTGGACTTGGAGTAGCTTTTGGATATGTGGGTTCTCTTATTGGATTTGGAGTAGCAACAATATTGCAAAATCAAGGACTAGGATATCTTGAAATATTCAGATCCGTTGCTTTGCTCTTTCTTGTTTTTTCTCTCCCTACTTTCTTTTTTGTAAAGGAAAAAAAACTTACTTCTGTAAAGTCAGAAATTAAATTGTCAGAATCTCTAGTAATTGTGATAAAGTCATGGAAACACTCTAGACAGTACAAAGGTCTCACAAGATTTCTTGTTGGACGTTTTTTCTATGCTGATGCAATAAATACACTTATCAGTGGCCTGTTAGCAGTATATCTAGTTGAAGAAGCGGGCCTTACCCCTGAAGACAGCCAAGGAATTTTAGCTATAGCTATAGTTGTTTCAATTATCGGAGGTTATGTTTTTGGTAGAGCTGCGGATGTCTATGGACCAAGAATTTTAACTTTAATTAGCTTAATATGTTGGATGGTCTCCCTATCACTCGCAATCATTGCGACAGAATTTGATCAATTATGGCTCATATACGTTACAGGAGTACTTGGAGGTTTCAATATAGGTGGAATATTTGCTGTAGATAGAGTATTTATGACAAGACTAAGTCCTGAAAAACACTTAGGAGAATTTTATGGACTCTATTCTACAGTTGGAAGATTTGCTACAATCTTAGGACCTCTGCTTTGGGGATTCATAGTGAATACATTGGAACTAGGTAGGAATACAGCAATGTTTTCTCTAATTATTCTTCTAGCTATCTCTTTTTATATAATAAAAGGAGTCTCAGACCAACAAATAACAAACTAAAATAAAAAATATGAATTTAAGAATAGCATTTAAAAATTATGCAATAGATAATTTACTCGACTTCAAAGAACGAATGGGGGGGTCTCCTCCTCCACACACAATTGAAATTTGACAGGCCCTTTACTATTTAGAAAAGAATTTTCTTTTTTTCTTACTAAGAATCTCTATATCTTCTTTTAGATTGACTATTTTTTCTCTTAAAAAGTTATTTTCTGCTTCTGCCTTTGCAGCTCTTTCTCTTGCTTCTGCCATATTCTGTGATGCTTCATGAATATTCCCAAGTTGATTGACGATTGCTTCCCATGCAGTAAGGGGGATAATCATATTCTCACTTGAGCTAAGGACTTCTTCATCTACTGGATTAGTAATAGGTGTTTCTTTTTCTAATTTTTCTTTATTAGAACTAGAAAACCCATACCTCTCCTCCATTCTTTTCTCGTATGAGTCGTTCATTTTTATACAATTTCCTTTATATAATCTTTTAGATATTCGTGTTTAAATTTATATCCATACCTTAACAGCTTTGATGGTAATACCCTCCTACTGCCTAAAACAAGTGCTTCTGCAAGTTCTGTACCAAGGGCAAGACGAACAGCAAATGCTGGGATTGGAAATATTGCAATTTTATTCATTTCTTTTGATAAAAGTATTGAAAAATCTTTTTGCGTGGTTGGAGTAGGAGAAACCAAATTTACTGGACCTTTTATATTGTTATTTTCCAAAGAAAATAAATAACCATCCACAACATCCTCGATTGATACCCAAGGCCAATACTGATTTCCACCCCCAACTGAACCTCCTATATTGAGATTCCATATAAACTTCAGTATCTCTACTATTGGCATCTTGGGGCCTAAAGCTATACCAGTCCTAGTAAAAACAACTCTGACATCAAAATCTTTTAATCCATCTAATGACGACTCCCACGCTTCTTCAGCAACATACTGATCGAAAGTGCCCGTTATATAATCTGAGTTCTCATCAATGACTTCATCTCCTTGACTTCCATAAATTCCTACAGCTGAAGCTGAAATAAATATTTTAGGATACTTTGTTGAATTTTTATATGCCTCAATAATGGTTTCGGCTGATAGTTTTCTAGACCAATATATACGGCTTCTCTTGTCTTTACTCCAGCGTTCTCCAGAAAAAGGAAGGAAGTCAAGTATGTTCAATGGGGCAATAGGTTCACCTGCTAGATGAATAATTGCATCCATCTCTTGAAAGGTATCTAAGTCAATAGTGTGTTTATTTGGGTTCCAATATGCTTCATTCTCTTCTATTGGATCTCTTCTCACAAACTTAACTACCTCATGCCCAGAAGATTCGAGTAATGGAACCAGCGCTTTCCCAATCGAGCCACTTGTTCCTGTAACTCCTACTTTCATTCCTCCTCACCTGATTTTTTGTAATAGATGAAAAAATTTGAAACTAAGTCTTTTATATATTCACTATCTGTTCCTAAATTACGAGTAAAGGAGATAGTTACCACATTCGACTGTATGTATATAGATTTAATATCTTCATATTCCTGGAATAGGCTTAAAGCTAAGGCCCCACAAAAGGTATTATCTAGAGATGCTTCTGCAATATTCTGATAAGATATTCCTTCTTGGCTAGAAATGGATCTGTTTAAATTAAGTATTACTTCTTTACCTAAATGTTTTAAATCTACCTTAATTATTTGCCCCATACTATATCACTCCTACAGTATGGACCCTAATTAAATTGGTAGACGCTTCTTTGTTAGGAGGTGTCCCTGCAACAATCACTACCCTATCTCCTGCTTTGACCTTATTGATCCCTAGCAACCACTCATCTGCAGTTCTAAACATTTCGTCAGTTGTATTATTTCTCTCTATTTTTACAGGAGTGACATTAGCAAAAATATTCATCTGACGTAAAGTTTTTTCAATAACAGAAAAGACTACTATCCTTCCTCTTGGCTTAAATTTTGATAAAAATTGTCCAGTTCTCCCACTTTCTGTAAAAGCTAAAATGTAATCTATTTCTAAGTCGTTAGCAACCTGTACAGCTGACTTAGCAACAGACATAGGAACACTGTCAATTGAATTTCCTGTTTCAATTGTTGGGGTCCACTTATTAGCCTTATCAGCTTCTTCACATATTTTTGCCATATACTCTACTACCAAAGTTGGGTGGTCTCCTATGGAAGTCTCAGCTGAAAGCATGACTGCATCTGAGCCTTCCATGATTGCATTAGTAACATCTGTGACCTCGGCCCTTGTTGGTCTATGAGATGTTTTCATTGACTGAAGCATTTCTGTTGCGGTAATAGAAATCTTCCCTCTTGCGTTTGTCTTTGTAAGAATTTGTTTTTGTATCAGAGGTAATTTCTCTAAAGGAAACTGGACTCCCAAGTCTCCTCTTGCAACCATGGCTCCATCAGCTACTTCTAAGATACTTTCTAGGTTTTCTACCGCTGATTTTAACTCTATTTTTGCAATTACTTTTGTTGTCTCATTTACAATCTTTTTTACCTCTTGAATATCTTTAGAGTTCCTTACAAAAGATACCGCCAAAATATCAATGTCATTATCGTTTCCGAATTTTATATCTTCAATATCTTTTTTGGTTAATGGAGGAAGAGACGTATGTGTATCAGGTAATGCAATTCCTTGATTGCTTCTTAATTCACCACCCACCTCTACAACACCAATTAGTTTCTTTTTTGATAGTTCCTTAACTCTTATAGAGATACTTCCATCATCAATTAGTATTCTCTCGCCAGTCTTCATATCTCCTAATAGCTTCAAATTGTCTATATACAATGAGTCTTCGGTACATACCCCATCTTTAAAGTAAATACCAATCCTAGAATCCTTTTTGAGAAGGACTCCCTCATCAGCAACACAAGTTCTAATTTTCGGACCTTGGATATCTTGTAGAATGGCACAATTATAATCAGAATCTCTGGCCCACTTTATAACTTTTGCATGATCAGCGTGAGTACCATGTGAGAAATTAAGTCTTAATACATTTACACCAGAATGAAGAAGTTCTTCAACCTTTTCTTTAGTAAGTACACTTGGACCTACAGTTGCAATAATTTTAGTTTTTCTACTCACTAGTATATTTTTTTTGCTTCAATAGCATGGTAAAGCAAAAAAAAACGTATGGAAGTAAAAATGATTATTGGTATCCCTATAAAAAACTTTAAAGAAGCCTATACAAGGCTAGAGCAAATATTGTCACCTCAGGAAAGATCGAACCTTGGTAAAGCTTTATTGGGCAATATTGTAGATTCATTCAAAGACCTTGAAACCAAAATCTATTTAATTACTCAAGATAAAGAAGTAAAAAGTTATGCCAAAAAACTTAACATATCTTCATATACATCCAATACATTGGGATTAAATGAAGAAGTCCAAAGCTTTCTGGAAAATAAGCATGATAAGTATACTCCCTGGTGTATTATGCACTCAGACTTACCTTATATTAATAAATTCATTGCAAAACAGTTATTAGATGATGTAAGAAGACATAAACTATTAGCTTCAAGGAGTGAGGATAATGGAACCCCCCTAATAGGGGGAACTGAAAATATAATGAAATTTCATTATGGGAAAAATAGTTTCACTTTGCATCAGAAAGAAGCAGAAAAAATAAACACCCAACTTCATATTATTTTCTCGAAAGAACTTAGTTTTGAAATAGATACAGAAAAAAACTATTTAGATTTTAGAGAAAATATACCCAATTGGTATAAATAGAAAAAAGTACTTTAGCAGCCCCGACCGGATTCGAACCGGCGTTTCTGCCTTGAGAGGGCAGCGTCCTAGGCCTCTGGACGACGGGGCCAAATTTAATCGATTTGCTCGGGGAGAAGGACTCGAACCCTCAACAATGGGACCAGAACCCATCGTGTTACCAATTACACCATCCCCGATCAATATCGTAGTCTCTAGCAGCCCCGACCGGATTCGAACCGGCGTTTCTGGGTTGAAAACCCAGCGTCCTAGGCCTCTGGACGACGGGGCCATCTCAACTAATAAGGTTAAAGTATTTAAGTTCTTATTTGGTTAAATTTATATTCTTTCTCCAAGTCTAGCTAAGCAGCCTGCCTTTCCTAAAGCAACCATAGAGTCGAATAGTGGTGGGCTGACTTTTGAACCTGTTACTGCAACCCTAACTGCTTGAAATCCATCTTTTGGTTTTAAATCTAACTTTGTTAAAAGATCCCTCATGTTCGATTCCAACACACCAGTATCAAATATATCCATATTCTTTATTGACTCTCTCACTTCTAATAAATATTGTTTTGTGTTATCACTAATAACACTTTCCCAATCATCAATGTCCAGATTGAATGGTTCATCAAGAACAAAAACTACTTGTTCAAATATTTCATTTTTATTTTCTATACGCTCTTGTATGGAAGGTATTAGTAATTTAAGGCTTTCAGTTTCAGTTTCAAAAAGGCTTCTATCAAGGTGCTTAGATACTTCTTGAATACACATCTTATAGAAGGTATCCTTATCCATTTCCCTAATGTATATTCCATTCATCCACATTAATTTTGCCTCATCGAAAATTGCAGAACTTTGCAAAACATCTTCGAAGTTAAATCTTTCTATCGCATACTCTTTAGTAAAAACTTCTGTGTCCTTTTCTGGAGACCAACCCAGTAAGCACATATAATTAAACAAGGCCTCACTTAAGAGTCCTCTATTCCTATATTCATTAACAGATGTTGCTCCATGTCTTTTACTCAACCTTTTTCCATCGTTGCCGAAAAGTAATGGTAAATGACAAAATTTAGGAAGTTCACTACCTATAGCCTCTGTTATCATTATATGTTTTGGAGTAGAAGATAGGATATCTTCTCCACGTGCTACATGAGTAATTTCATAATCAATATCATCTACCGTTGAAGCAAGGTGATATGTTGGACTTCCATCAGTTCTTAAAATTATAAAATCATCAATGTCTTCTTTACTAAAGACCATATCCCCGCGAACTATGTCATTAAACTTGATACTTCCACTTTTTTCTACTCGAAATTTAATAGCCCCTTCTTGTTCATAAGCTAATTCTTTTTCAACTAATTCTGCAGCAACCTGTTTATACCTTTCAAATCTTTCACTTTGTCTATAGGCTCCATGTGGGCCTCCGACGCCTATTCCTTCATCCCAATCTAGACCTAACCAAGTAAGATTATCTAAAATATCTTTTTCAAAATCGGAGGTACTCCTTTCAGTATCAGTATCATCAATTCTTACTATGAAAACCCCATTATTTTTTTTTGCGTAGAGCCAGTTAAATATTGCAGTCCTTGCATTCCCTAAATGCAAATACCCTGTTGGGGATGGTGCTATTCTTACTCTAATCATTTATTTAACTGGATTAATTAAATCACCAATTGTATCTATACTAGCATGCACCTCGTCCCCAGGGACTACGGGACCAACTCCATCAGGAGTCCCCGTTAAAATAACATCACCCGGTAATAGGGTCATTATTGAAGTAACAAATGATAAAATTTCTCCAATACTGAATATCATATCGGTCGTATTTCCGTCTTGTTTTAATTCATTATTAACGAAACATTTAATATTTAATTCTGGATTTTCTTCAAAATCAGTTTGGATTACAGGTCCTAACGGGCAAAAGGTGTCGAAACTTTTTGCTCTAGTAAAATTCCCATTAAATGATCCGTCTTGCCCCTGGAGAATTCTTTCAGACAAATCATTAGCAATAGTAAAGCCTAAAACATTATCCATCCAATTGTCTTTCTCTAGATTTTTTGATAATTTTCCTATAACGATTGCTAGTTCTGCTTCATGATCTACATGCTTACCTATTGGTGGATAAACAATCGACTCCCCAGGACCAATTACCGATGTTGAAGGTTTAATAAAAAATACTGGATTTTCAGGAGCATGGTAGTCAAGCACACCAAGTTCTTGAGCATGTTTTCGATAATTTTTTGCTACTGCAACAACTTTTGAAGGTAAGACTGGAGATAAAACTTGCACCTCAGATAACTGATATGTTTCCTCTGTATCTTCCCAAACAACCAGTGGAGAACCTTCGTATCTTTTTAATGAATCTCCTATTATCTCTCCATAGAAAATCTCATCTTGGTACTTTACCCTTGCTATTTTCATAATTATTTGAGTATAACTTAATAAGTTATGTTACTTAGCTTATATTTACTTAAGTAATTATTAACTAACTTTTGTTAGCCAATGGATATATTTATCATTTTTTCCTAAGACTATGTCCATATACTCGGTTCTTATTCTATTAGTTATATTGCCTGGTTTCCCATTTGAAATTGAAACGTCATCAACGCTCACCACACCAATTACTTCTGTTGCAGTCCCAGTAAAAAAAAGTTCGTCCGATTCAAAAAGCTCTTCTTTAGTGATGTTGCTTTCTGAGATTTTGATACTTAAATCTTCTGCTATCTGCATAACTGTCCGTCTTGTGATTCCATTAAGTGCTCCTGTCTCAATTGGAGGAGTTATAATTTCATTATTCTTTATCAGGAAAATATTCTGTCCGCTACCTTCTGCTACATTTCCACTATCACTTAACATCATTGCATCATCATAACCTCTCTCGACAGCGTCAACTTTTGCTAGAGTGGAATTCATGTAACCTCCGACTCCTTTTGCATATGGTTTAAAACTATTAGGACTTATCCTTTGCCATGGAGATAAGCAAACTCTAACCCCGCTTTCTGCAGCTTCACTACCAAGATAAGATCCCCATGACCATGCAGAAATAGCAACGTGGACAGGGACATTCGTAGGCAATAGGCCCATTTCTCCGCTACCAAAGAATATAAGAGGTCTTATATAAGCATCTTTTAAATTATTTTTTGATACTATCGACTTTGCTGCCTCAAGTATCTCCTCGTGTGTATAGGGAATCTCAAGATTATAAGCTTTTGATGATGAAAAAAGTCTATCTATATGATCGACTAATCGAAAAATTGCTGTCCCAATAGATGTCTCTCTTGCACGAATTCCTTCAAATACACCCGTTCCATAGTGTAATGTATGTGACATAACACTAATGTTTGCTTTATCCCAGTCCAGATAATGGCCATCCATCCAAATAAAATCTGATTTGTCCAAATTACTCCTAAATAAATTATTAAGTACGTATGTATGATAATTAGATAATTAAATTACGGAAACTAAGTATTCTATAAGTGTGAAAAAGTTTATTGCTTCTGGATTTGGAGTAGGTTTAATATGGGAAAAATATTTCTACCGATATAAGGGTGGAGGAACCTTAGCTTCTGCATTGTTTGCCTTAATAATATATTTTATAAAGCTAGAAGTCCTAACTATTGCTTTACTAACAGGACTGCTTTTTATTATTTACTTCTATGTTGTTTCAGACGAAGAGGCTAAAAATGATCCTAGCTGGATAACTTTAGATGAAATAATTGGAATGGGTATTGCTAGCATGTCCTCACCTTCACAAAGTATTCCATTGATTGTAAGCTTCACAGTATTCCGAATGAGTGACATATTAAAAGAACCTAGCTTAGTAAGAGAGATGGAAAAAATTCCGGGGAAAAAAGGTGTGCTTTATGATGATGTTATTGCAGGAGTAGTTGGACTAATTGCAGGTAGCATTGTGAGGCAATTTATTATTTAGTTTCTTTTGCAATCAGCTCTCTCACCAAACTTGGATTCAATGAAGCTGAAGATTCTTTCATTACTTCACCAACAAGAAAACCCACTAGTTTATCCTCACCTAACTTTATTCTCTCTACTATTTCATGGTGGCTATCTAAAACTTTAAGAATAAGATTGTTAATATACTCTTCACTATTCTCTTGTATAAGGTTATTACTTTCTGCATAATCTTTAGGGCTGAAATCTCTTTGAATTAATTCAGAAAGTATTTCTTTACCAGTTGAAGAGGAGACTTCCCCTTCATCAACCAAGGAAATTAATTCCCCAAAGTTATCTCCTCTTAAATGTTCTGGCTTGTTCTCAATATTTAACTTTCTTAACTGACCTAATAGTTCTCCCGTTACCCAAAGGTAGGCGCTCCTAATATTTTCAACATTTATTTTCATATCTTCAAACAATTCCCTTACCCATTTATCTGATTTAACTATATGACTTGCCTCCTCTAGAGATAAACCTGAAGCAACATATCTTTCTCTTCGATCCTTAGGCAGCTCAGGGGGATTTTTTACTACACTATCTATAAAGTCTTTTGTTAAATTCATGTTTGGAATATCAGGATCAGAAAAATATCGGTAATCTGCGCTCCCTTCTTTTGTTCTCATAGAAATTGTTTTTTCTAATTTCTCATCCCAGTGTCTAGTCTCTTGCACAATTTTTTCATTTTTTTCCTTTAAATCTCCCTGCCTCTCTATCTCGTAATCTATCGCTCTTTCCAAAGATTTTAGAGAGTTCATATTTTTTATCTCTACCTTTACTCCAAGCTCTTTTTCATCTTTACTTGCAACTGAAATATTCGCATCAAACCTTAAATTACCAAGTTCTAATTTTGCATGAGAAATATCGATATCTATTACTAATTGCCTCAGCTCTTCAATATATGAAACTGCCTGCTTTGCATTACTAATAACTGGCTTAG
>Ga0066862_10000241_pt1 | contig 21716 bp, 17 predicted proteins | sample ETN02SmetaG_FD_66431 | JGI IMG/M metagenome (GOLD analysis project Ga0066862, IMG submission 66431) | Marine microbial and viral communities from oxygen minimum zone, Eastern Pacific Ocean - ETNP2014F10-02SV255 | ecosystem: Environmental > Aquatic > Marine > Oceanic ... | reverse complement strand
ACATTAACAAGAAGAGTCGCTGTTGGGATGGGTTGCATAGTTGGTTTATCTCTAATGGGAATCGTTCACTTCTCCTTCATCGAAGAACCATTGATTCATGCATACATTGCAGGCATAATTTTCAGTGGTTCATTGGCATGGTTAGGGAGCGTTCACTTGTCATGTCGGGATTTAGAAGACAAACAAACGACCTTTGGTATTTCTTCGTTAGCAATGCGGACATGGGGCCTTAGAATCGGAATATTTTGTTGGTTGGCTATGCCTATACCTCTATTCTTCATGCAATTAGAAATTGCTGCAGTTCTAGAATGGGCTATGATGCTCTCACTTCAAGCAGGACTATTTTCTTTAGAGCCTCTATTGATGAAAAAACTGGACTAAATCCCGAGAGACTTACGAGCTGCATCTAACGAGGCATCCAAGCCATTAGAATCGGAACCACCGGCCTGAGCATATGTTGGCCTTCCACCTCCTCCTCCAGAAATATGTGATGCGATTTCCTTGACCAATGCTGAAGCATCAACTCTCTCTGCTGCCACTGTATCTTCTGTAACTGCAACAAGCAATTTACCACCTCCATCACGGCTACCGAGAACTGCGACTGTTGGTACAGATGGGTCAAGTGTTAGTTCTTTGATCATAGCTTGCATCTGCTTCATTCCACCTTCAACTTCCATGACTACAATCCGGACTCCATCTACATCTGATGTGCCATCTCCTCCACCAGATGTTCTGAGGCGAACAATTTCGGCTTCTAGGGACTCAATCCTCTTTTTCTGATCTTTCCATTCCGAAAAGAATCGATTTACTGCTGTAGGGAGATCGTCAGGCTGAACTCCAAGTACATCTGCCGACCCAGTCAGTAAATCCTCCTGATTTTTGGCGTGCTCTCTCGCTGCTGGACCTGCCAATATATGCAATCGCTCGACCCCATCCTGAACAAGAGTGGATCTAACTACACGAATGTAGTCAACCATTCCTGCATCATCATGATGAGTTCCCCCACATGCCTGAATGTCAAAATCACCAATCTTGATTACACGGATTTCAGAATGTTTTGGAGGACCGCCCTGATACAGTTCGAAACCAAATCGAGCATCGGCTTCAGAACGGGGTAAAACTAGTTTTTCGACTAGTGGACTAGATGCGACTACTGAGTTTGCAAGATCTTCGATTGCATCTAAATCACCTCTGCCTAATCGACTATGATGTGTAACATCCAATCGAGCATACCGGGCACCTTTGTTTGAACCAGCCTGCCAAACGTGCTTACCTAGAACCTCTCGAGCAGCACCACCAACAATGTGCACTGCAGTATGATGATCCATCAGTTGTTTCCTTCTACTCCAATCTAGATGTCCTGCAACAGGCCCCTCTGGTAAAGGGTCATCAGTGAGATGAAAGATAACGTCACCAGATAATTGCACATCCAGTACAGATACTATTCCTTGTTCTGAAATCAAACTACCTTGATCAGCTAATTGACCTCCTCCTTCAGGATAGAAGAGGGTTTGATCGAGTACAATTGCATGTGAAGGTGTACCTTCTGTCTCTGAACCAGATGAAAGTGATGAGGGGGCAGGAATACATGCTAGAACATTGGCTTCGAATTTGACTTGCGATGTATCTGTATAATACATCCTTTCAGTGGGTGGAGCATTCGTAGGGATTAATTCGCCACCAGAATCCTTAGATTTTGCTAGATTACGAGCTTGTTCAGCATGACGTGCAGCCATATCTGCTGCAAAACCAACTGGAACTGAAACTGATGGCCATCCCGAATCATGAGCGATGCTAACAACCATTTCAGGCTGAAGTCCTCTCTCTTCCGCTAATCTGAAAAGTATTTCAGAGGGGATATTCTCTGAATCTACTGGAATATCTTTGAATGCTGTTCTAACAGCAGCCTCGCCTGCTCGCAGCATCTCCCTATATCTCGACTCCTCTAATGATAGAATCGTAAGAAGATTCTCTCTCTGCTTCCCAGTAATTGCTCCAGTCATATTGACATCTAAATGGTGTGCACCTATCTCTTCAAGTCCGATGTTTAACCCTAAATCGTCCTTCATCCTGCATGTACGCCTAGCCATCATTCGTGCTAGATATCCGGCCTTTGAATTGGAAGGAACAAGTCCATCAGCAAGCATATTGCACAATGCATGCATATGATCAGGAATAGCATAAATCGATGACAGGGGCTCAGTTATAGACTTCAATATCTCAACGGTAAGAGTCACGTCCCTCTCTGCCAATCGTTCAATCAACCGTTCGTACAACCTTTCTACATCTGTACCAACATCTATGTTGAGAATCCCTGCCAACCTGCTAAGCTCAGAAAGTAGAAGATTAACATCAACATCGCCTAGAGATGAGAGACGTGAATCAAAAGAAGACAGTTCACGTAACCAAGAAACTGTTTCGGGATAAATTGCTTCGTAAATAGTTGGAGTTCCTGCTGCTGCCCAACAGAATCGTTCGAGCCCATATCCTGTATCGATAATTTGTAATGGCATCTCACTATAATTCACACCCTTGATGTTGATTTCACCATTTTCATCTTCATGAAGATTCATGAAAACAAGGGTTGCCAATTCAAGACCACCCACAATCACCTCAACAGCAGGTCCAGCATTTCCACCCCCTGACCACGGATTTTCAACATACGAAATCTCCTTCGGGTCAATGCCTAAATCCTGAGTGAACAACTCATCACAGAAACGAATCGTTTGATCAATCCAATAATGTACATCGTTTTCATTTGGACGATTGAAACAATGATGCGCCATCATTTCAAATGTAGTAAGATGGCGGCCAGAACGACCTACTGCAGCAACATCCGTCAATCGGATACAAGGTTGAGAAATCGTAAGTGGATTTGCAGGAGGAGGGACCTCTCCTGAGGTAACATGAGGTTGGAAATCCGCGATACTAGCAATGGTAAGATGGATATCGTCTCTCCACCTAGCTACAACGGGATATGGATTAATGGAAGTATGTGAACGGTTTTCAAAGAATTGTAAAAATGTAGATCTCATTGCATCCTTCAATGCCTTTCCTCTCTGATCAAAACCTTTCACAATTGGGGCACCGATGAATGTGTATTCATCTTCATCAGTATCTCCACTAGTTGTTCTATCGTGGTCACGTGTCCAGAACCATAGTTCAGATACACGACATTTCTTACGAATAAATCCATTCTCAGAAAAGTATGGAGAATCGATGTCCCCGAACGCCATGCTATCACCCTGATGTCGTACGGACTGCCCTTCTGCACTTCAAGCCAACCGGCAAACAAGACCAGAAGAGTGATTCTATCCGCAATTGCCATGAAGGCAAGCACACGGGAGAGGGTCATGGACGAACCCTCGTGGAAGGCTCATGCGGCCCGTGAGGACGAGTCGACTGTCCGAATAAAACGGCATGGTTCAATGGAAGTAGATGCGATGATGGTCGCAGACGAATCTCTCTGGAACGACTTGGTTGATGATCGATCGCCACAACAAGTAGTCAATACCGCTTCAATGCCTGGAATTGTGGGTGAAGCTTGGGCAATGGCAGATTGGCACTACGGGTATGGATTTCCAATAGGTGGAGTTGTCGCAACAGATACTGAGGCTGGTGAACAAGGTGGTGCCATTTCCCCTGGCGGGGTTGGATTCGACATCAATTGTGGAGTTCGTTTACTTTCAATCGATATTGAACCCCCTAAAGGCGATGAACGGAAAGAATGGGCACGCCGAATTTTCAACGCAACCCCTGCAGGGGCATCGTCGAAAGGTGGAGTCAATATTACTGAAACACAATTGAGTTCAATCTTATCAGGGGGAGTTCAGGCAGCAATCGACTTGGGACTTGGAGAAGATCGTGATCTTAATTCAATTGAAAGTAATGGCCTGTTACCTACAGATGAATACGCTGTTTCTGAACGAGCCAAGCAAAGAGGTTTGCGCGCCCTAGGTACTCTAGGCAGTGGCAATCACTTCCTTGAGCTACAAATGGTCGACACTGTTGTCGACGAGAAAGCTGCTGAAACATTTGGACTCGTTGAAGGAGGATTGACTGCCATGATACATACTGGGTCAAGAGGACTAGGGCACCAAGTTTGCAGCGAGCATGTAGACCAAATCGAGCAACAATATCGCAAACAAGAAGGAAATTGGGTTTCTGAAAAATGGGATTACACATTGCCTGATCGTCAACTAGCAGCGGCCCCAATCCATAGTAAAGAAGGTGCAGCATACCTTGATGCCATGCATGCAGCAGGAAATTATGCGTTCGCCAACCGTTCAGCATTAACACAACGACTTCGCAATACACTAAGAAAAATCACTGGAGGTAGAGAGGTAGATGTTGAGGTAGTGTATGATGTGAGCCATAACATCGCAAAAATCGAAGACCATACCATTGGTGGAAGAAAATGTAAATGCTGTGTACATCGTAAAGGAGCGACAAGAGCATTGGGTGGAGATCATTCGGAACTTATTCAGCAATACGGATCCATTGGACAACCAGTGCTAGTACCAGGAGATATGGGGACTGCCTCATGGGTACTTGCTGGACCTAAAATTGGTTCAAATCGAGCATTTGCATCTTCCTGCCATGGTGCTGGAAGAAGATTATCTCGTAAGGCTGCAAGAGATAGTATAGACTCTGAACTTCTAATTTCTTCTCTCGCATCACGAGGAATCGAAGTTCGTGCTAGAACTCCTTCCATTGTAGCAGAAGAAGCCCCTGACGCTTACAAAGATGTAGATGAGGTGATTCGACTAACTGACAATGCAGGGTTGGCGAGACCAGTAGCAAGACTTACACCTCTAGCGGTCATCAAAGGATGATACTCACTTCTGACGATATTCCATGCGGATCAAATCAGATTGTCCCGTCAAGGGTTCATTCCAAAAGTCTTCGATGACTTCACCATTTCGAGTTACGACAATCTCATGTGTATCATCGACCTGATCCCAGTCACCATATGATTGCGGGAATTCTTCGCCCCAAATCATGAACCAATGATTCAATGAAATATTGATTTGAAATGGAGTCTCAACGTGTAGATATGCAGTAACATCCTGCGCAGATGCCCCCTCACCGTATGGGCGGGCATCATGTGTATGCACGAATTTCATGCAATTATCATTGGCCCCTGAGCCTTCATTTTCCAAAGGAGCGATTTGTTGTAAATCGCCATTTTCATCGGCAATCCAGATATCAACATAGATGTGATCGTGAGTTATCGCCGCACTATGGCCATTTAGGCATCCATCTCTAATTCGTTCATCATCAGTAGTGACTCCGAAATCGTCGAAAACAAGAGAGACTGCGACGAATCCAACAAACACGATTACTGCTGCAATCAGTATATTCTTCTCGGTGACCATGGCCTACGGACATAGGTGACTGTTTTCAATGGAACGGCCCAATAGCAAGTAAATTTGGCTTCTAGTAATCACATGCTGAATCGGCGTTTGGGGTGATTAGGTATCATTGGAGCTGCACCTGTTTGTATCCCATCAGCTTCTTGCATGATGATTGTAAGAAGAGTATGAACTAATTCTCTTAATTCTTCTACTTCAGTTCGGAGTTCATTCATTGATTCTCCATCATTCGTTGTCTTATGCTGCCCTGTTGCCTTCATTCTAATCCCATCCGAGGGAGTTATCCCTCAAGGCTAACGCCCATTGTTTAGGGTCTATAAACTTGCAATAATGTTCATTCTTAATATGCAGTTTCTAACAAATATGATAATTCGCCAAGAGAGCCACTGGCGAGAATTGAACTCGCGACCTACGCCTTACCAAGGCGTCGCTATACCCCTAAGCCACAGTGGCGTCAACCTCACGAATCGGGACCTTGGTTTAATCGCTACGGAATTAAAAAAAAAAATCAAACAAACAACTTGGATTGAAGAACGACGGATTTGCAAAGAATGATTCATGCGGCAGCGTGAAAAATAAAACCGGACTCGGAGCGAGTGCAGCCGAGATCGCATAGCCTGGTATTGCGCATGACTGGAAATCATGTGGGATTTTCCCTCCGGAGTTCAAATCTCCGTCTCGGCGCCATACAATCAAGAATCATCGGTGCATTCATGACCGGCCTCGTCATGATGCAATCATGACTGATGGGGGCGAGTCTGAGAAGGTTGAACTTCTCGAGGATATGCCTCGACTTTCTGATGCAAAATTAGTCACGAAAACCAGTCAATGGCATCCTAGGCTCGAATCGCTAGATCGTCTCATAGCAGAATTCCCGTACATGTTCCTCTTGATTAGAAAAAACTGGACTAGAAGACATCTCCTTGCTATTGGCCTCGCTATTCTCGGTTCAATCGTAGGTGCATGGGACTTAGGCATTGGTGAACTTGCAAACGGAGGTGATTACAATTACATGGGAATCAACCTCCTCAATCCTGACGCAGGAATCCTACAGGCCAACACCGCAGCAATTTTTCTCACTATGCTAGCTGGTTTACTTTGGATCGGATCTCTTAGCATCAATTGGGTGATTTATCCACTAATGAGGTCGCACTCGTTTTATCTCATTGGAGGATTTATTGCGATACAAATTGGAATGATTTCAGCACATACATCCTCTCCTACATTCCCTTCTGGAAATACTGGATTTACTGATTTCATTGGCCTGATTGTAGCTGAATCAATTTTGGCATTTATTTTGACGGTGATTATTCATCGATCTGCGACTGAAACAAGAGATCTTCATGTTGAGATTCACCACCCTCATCCAGATCCTAGAGAACAAGAGAGAGCAATCAGAGATCATAGTCTTGGAGGATGGACATTGATGCTATTCACATTCGCAATGTTGGTCAACATCTCAGCATGGGCCGGCGCACACCACATTGCTCCACGCCCCCCATTTGAATCATCACGAATGTTCACATATCTTCTTCATCTCTTTTCGACATGGTTTGCCATTGTGTTCTTCAACCTAATTCTATGGTACCCACAGTTTATGTTAGGGAGCAGTACAATCACAATAGAATCCGAACTATCTAGACAAACCAGTTCAGCATCTATTGGTGATGATACACCGGGTAGTTGTCCAAATTGCGGTGAAGCAAGCAATGCAGAAATTACCGATGAAGGCACCATCATTGGACCCTGTGAAGATGAAGAATGCAATTCACGAAACCCTATAGGGCAAGATTGCAATAAATGTGGAAAAGTAATCCCAGCAGCAATATTTTGTCAAAAATGCGGACAAGAATCTTCAGTTTCAGATTTATTCCCAGTAGAGGAGGCATGGTAATGAATCTAGAAGAACTACGCAACTCAGTACCTACTATTACTGAAGAAGGTCCAATATACCTCGACAATGCATGCGTCACACTTAGACCGCAACCAGTCATTGATGCAATCAACCACTACTACACACGTGAACCATCTTGCGGAGGCAGAAGTGCACACAAATGGGGAATGGCAGTAACAAGAACCGAATTCGCGGCTAGAGATGGAATTGCAAAACTAATCGGAGGGAAAGGGGCATCGGATGTAGTATTCAGTCGCAATACTACTCAAGCAATTAATCAAGTCGCACATGGACTCAATTGGAATGAAGGCGATGTTGTTGTAATTTCAGACAAGGAACACAATTCAAATTCAATTCCTTGGAGAATGCAAGAAGGAGTTGACGTCAAAGTTACAAAGACTGGTGAAGATGGTCGTTTTGATCTTGAAGATTTTGAAACCATCTGTTCAGAAGCAGGGAGGAATCTACGTATGGTAGCATTAGGGCATTCACGAAATTTGGATGGTACATCGATTCCAGCAGAAGAATGTGGGAAAATTGCGCATGATCTCGATGCGATGTACCTCTTAGATGCTGCACAATCGGTACCACACCGACCAGTCGATATCAAGAAAATTGGTGCCGACTTTGTTGCATTTAGTATCCACAAAATGATGGGACCATCTGGAATGGGTGCCCTAATTGGAACCACCGAAGGATTCGACAAACTTACTTCTATTGCTGCAGGTGGGCAAACGGTTTCCCATTCATCTCTAGATGGATTCACATTCAAGCCTGGAGCACCACATCTCGAAGGAGGTTTGGGACATTATGCGGGATACTATGGAACTAATGCTGCTGTAGAAATCCTAAACCAATTATCAATGGAACAAGTCCATGAACGAGAAGTCGCAATCAATCAAATCATTTCTGATGGAGTGAAAGATTTGGACGGTATGTCAATTATTGGACCTGAATCAGCAGAAGAGAGAGGGGGAATTACATCTATCTTAATGGATGGAAGAGACCCACATCAATTCTCAATGTTATTGGACGAAGCATTTGGGATATATGCAAGAAGTGGTCTTCATTGTGTTGACCCATGGTTCCATGCAAACGAGAACCCAAGAGGTTCTCTTCGCTTCTCATCATATGCATACAATACTACTGATGAAGCAAAGAAAGCAGTAGAAGCAATTACTGAACTTGTTGAAGCTATTCCAAAATCATGAGGGGTATAATGTGGGCATTTCTCGTAGATTTTCGCCTAATATTTCGAACAATAAGTAATGTTTTTAGAAAATTAATTGAGTATATGGTTCTCTCAAAAAACGACGATTCTAGTTCATTTGGATTTCTCGTTACTATAGTTATAGGATTAATGATGATACTATCGGTATCTATTGGAGCACTATATTTCTTAGCTGACGAAGATGGTCTAAGTTTCAGCGGCCCCTCACCTCAACTAATTGATTGGCATTATGATCATCTAAGAATGACTGAATTTGATGAATTCGACGGGTGGACTGGATCGGGTGTGGATGTATGTATCATCGATACAGGGATTGACCTTGGACATCCTGACCTGAATTCTGTAGAACTTGCGGGTTGGATAGACTTAGTTGAAAGCAAAAGCGAACCCTATGACGATGAAGGTCATGGAACCGCCATGGCTGGAATTCTAGTGGCTGATGGAGCAATGCCTGGTGTAGCAAGGGGGGCGTCACTTCATGTCGTTAAAGCCCTAGATAGTGCAGGTTCAGGTGATGATGAAACCATTGCAACAGCTGTGAATTGGTGCGTGGATCAAAATAGTGACATCATTAGTATGAGCCTAGGAGGGAGTCCAGGATTCAGATTCTTTGGCCAGTCCACGGATGAATCCGAGAATGCAGTTCAGTCTGCATTGGATTCAGGAATTTTTGTAGTGGCTGCAGCTGGAAATGATGGAGGCCCTGATGACGATGGCGATGTAGAAAGTCCGGGTTCAATTGAGGGAGTAATTTGTGTAGGCGGACACGATAGATTTGGAGAAATTTGGGAGGGAAGCAGCAAAGGAGACAATGACGGTGGATTCTTTCCTCCTCGTTTACCGAATAATGACCCAGACATGAAACCTGAAATTACAGCTGGAGGTCATGAAGTACCTGTCTTGATGTTAATCTCTTCTTCAGGGGAGTCTGATTATGGGTGGGGTTGGGCATCTGGAACAAGTGCTGCAACAGTTTTCGTCACTGGTGCTATAGCATTGGCACTTGAAGGCGCTCCGCAATTACAACCTGGTGCAGTAAATGGTGGGCAAGATGCGATTGAATCAGTCAAAAATTCCTTGATGAATTCATCGAGTGAAGGAACTTCAGAACATGACGATTTGCTTGGATATGGAAAATTGAATGCAGCCACATTTTTCAATAATGTAACTGGCCAATCTCCAGGAATTGAGCAAATAAATTCAGAACTAAGTAAACAAGAAGATATTCTTTCTCAATTCTCTCAACCCAAGGTACTCATTATTGGAATTGATGGGGTACGGGGCGATGTTGCAGAAATGGTTTCATCAGAGGAAGATAGTGCATTTGGTAGAATGCAAGAAGAAGGAGCTTGGACATATACCTCCACTGTAGGGCCTATATCTATCTCTGGCCCATCATGGTCTAGTATGTTGACAGGAGTATGGTGTGACCGTCATGGAGTATATAGCAATGGATTTGATGACCATCAATTGTCTTCAAATCCAGATTTAATAGACATGATTGAATCTCACGATTCGTCAATAAATACTGGAAGTCTTGTGTATTGGGAACCCATTGATTCGACAATTATCGGCGAAGGAACGGCAGACATACAGGAGCGTTTCGAAGAAGATGAAGACCTCCATACAAGAGCAGTTGAATTACTTAGTAACGACTCAGAATTAGATGTATTATTCTTAGCATATGATGACCCAGATTATGCAGGCCATCGATACGGATTCTCACCTAATTCTACGGAATATGTTGAAGCAGTAAAACTTGCAGATGAGCGAGCTTCTGAACTTCTAGAAGTACTTGATGAACGAATAACAATTGGAGAAAATTGGCTTGTAATAATTACAAGTGACCATGGCGGAGGAGGGGCGAACAACTATTCTCATAGCCCATCTACTACTACCGATCGAACAACTTTGATGATGGTTAGAGGAGGAGATACCATCTCAGGAGAAATGCACAATTCTGTAGTTGTAGATGTTGCAGTAACTGCTCTAACTCACATGGATGTGCCTCTTCCAACTGGTTCAGCAGCACTTGACGGGCGCCCTCTAGCATTTGAACCAAATTCTGAAGATGCAAGATTCCCAAATTGCACTCTACCTATTTCAGCAACAGTAACGGCACATGCAGAAGATATTGCTTTAGTGTCATTGAGTATTCTTTTGTTGGCTACGTTGGCTGCATCTACAATTATCATCATCAGACGTTCAAAATCTATTGAATCCGACGAATCGCAACAATCGTCCCACCAGTAACTTCGACCATTCCAATTGCATGGTTTGGAGTCCATTCTTGAATTAATCGAATCCACTGATTGAAGACTTCTACTCTTTGTTGCTCATCTGTTTCTGGCTTGCCAGCGTCATAACTACCAACATCCGATGAAGGGACTAGAGGCTCGGGTGTGAGTAATACTCCACCTGGGCGCAACAGACTAATTGACTTCTCAACGTCATCAACCTGACTCCGCCAATCTGAATTAACCACAATCACATCTGCAGGGACAGGTAGTGGCGCTCCAGATCTTGCTGCCTCTAGAGTAGATGCATTGGCAGCCATCCATGCTGTTGCCTCGCTAGTCATTGAGTCCCATGAACCAACTCGAACATAACACCAAGAACTAGCGTCGAATCTGTCTACAATCCTCTGCAATATTACTCCAAACCTCTGACCTTCATCTACCATTGCATACTTTTCAGGATGAAAACCATCCTCCCAGATATCATGGAACCAAGCACTGAGGTTTCCAATGCCGGCTCCAACCTCAATAATTCGTTTTGGGGCGAGCCGTTCCACCACATCACGAAATCTAGAACGCATTGAACGAGGCAATGGTTCCAATTCCATGTGCAACATCTGCTGAGTAATATTTGCCGCAATATCTGGCTCTTCGTCACCTCTTTCATCCGATGCAGATAGAAGATTAGACATGATTTCTTCTTGACTGAACTGAGGTAAACCCCCACCACTCATGCCCTTTCCTCTCAGACCTATCCCTTGAACATCGCCATCAACAGGCATAAAGAGGAGGCGAGAGGGGGGCGTTCATGGATGAGCCAGAGGTCGTCTCCGAGGAGGACTTGATTCATGTTGAGTTATGTCCATCATGTAAAACTCAACAAATTCACAGCATCCTTACCGAACGTGATGTAGGTGGAGGAGTAGACTACAGGACACAATGTGAAGGATGTAGTCATGTCCATCTAATTCAGGTTAGGCCTCCAAAGGGAATCAAAGTAAAATTCACCCTCTCTGATGGCCCACATAGTTCCGTCCACGACATTGATGTGGATGATGATGAAACAATTCACTTGGACGATGTGTTTGATTTCGAAGAAAAACTGTGGAGAGTTAGTCAACTCCATTTAATTCAGGAACAAGCAGTTCGTTCTGCTGAACCCCATGAAGTGGTTTCTGCATGGGCAGTAAGATGCGATTTAGTGCGAATAAAAATCACAATGACAGAAGGGGAAACCAGTAAAGCTACAGTTTTGGAATGTGAGCCAGGAGAGATTTTCGCTTGTGGATCAATCATGGAATTTGAAGGAAGAAAATGGAGGATCCGGGCAATCCATACCGGCCTTGGAAGGACTCTAACTGGGAAAAAAGAATCATCTCAGATTAGGCGAATTTTCCTTCACCCTCCACCAGAGCCACGCAAACACAGATTTCGACGAGAATAATCAACGTCGATTTGTCCAAGGCATCAAGAACGCTTTCGCAATATGCCAGGCGATATCGGGATTCTCTCTCAAACGACGGACTCCATATTCGTACCATTTTGATCCATATGGCATGTAAATGCGAGTGCGATGACCTTGCTTCGCCAATTTTCTTCGTAAGTCACCTCTTACACCCAACAACATCTGAAATTCGTATCCTGGGCCTTTCCCATCCCTACTAGAACCAGCATTGCTACGAGGATCATTAATTCCTGGACCCATTCCATTCGACTTGAGAGATGAAAGAGCATGGTTCACCACCTTGGCATCGTGGGAAGCTATGGCAGTGTACGCTCCTGATTTTAGCATCACATCAATTGCCACATTGGTTGCTTGAGTAATGGACTTCCTATCTGTATGAGCAATCGATTCCGATTCAAGGTATATGCCCTTGCAAATTCGATGATCCGCAAATGGCCCTAATATTTCTTCCATTTTGGAAATATCATCTAAAGTCCTGAATAATCGTCCTTGTAGTACGGTACCAACATTCTTCAGACCCTTCTCATGAAGTCGTAAAACCAAATCAATTGTACTCTGAGTAACACGGTGATCTTCCATATCTAATCTAACGAATATATTGTGAGTTGCTGCTTTACGAAGGATTTTCTCCATGGACACCTCTGCTGCATTGGGATCAATTAACAATCCAAATGCAGTCGGTTTGATAGAAAGATTCGCATCAATCCCTCGAGAAACGAGGGCCTCCAAGACACGATCATATTCTTCGGTGAAAAATTTAGCCTCCTCCATAGTGGTAATTTCCTCACCCAATACATCAACAGTGAAACATGCACCCTCATTGGAAAGTCGTTCCATCGACTGAAGAGCTGAATCTAGATTCACCCCCGCATGATAGCGTCGAGAAATCCATCCAACCAAGAATTTAGGCATTATCGGTAAGACGGTCACAACCGTTCGCCCGAGTATGCCCATGAACCCATGCAGTGCATTAGGGCTATGACGATTCCCGAATCATGGAATCATGCTTCTGGAAATCAGCCAGTCGAAAAATTTCTACATCGATAGTCTCTAAAAAACGACGAATCGATTGCCTCTGCCACCCTTTGAATGACTTACGATCAAGATGGGCCACAACCTGCTGATTAGGAAATGATTCACGTGTCTGATTAATAGCAACACGAATTGAATCCTGCCATGCTCCAATAGGGATATCTCCAGTTAGAGGGTCCCAGTCGCCTTCGGGACGGACCATCGGCAAGGAATAATTTGCTAACAAATGACCCACCATTGCATTTGATTGCAACAATACGGATCTATGTCGGGGAGCGTAATGGCCGCCTCCTATCCCAACCATAACCACGCTATTCTGATCAATTGAATCTACAGAACCATTGAATCCCAACTCTTCAGAAAGAACATCAGCCCAAACTTCGGCAGCATCTACTCTCCCCCAATGTTGCTCAGTAGAACCAATTTCAATGAACAATGTTGGACTAGAAATATATGGTCCATGATGAGTTGTCTCCAAAGTAATATCAAATTCATCAGTCAATCCATGCTTTTTTGCAATGCGATTTAACCGACGAAATAATGATGAAAATCGTGGAGACGGGGGGACAGCGTGACCATTTATACCGCCATGTTCTGCAGCGTCACCAATTGGCTCAAGGCCAAGTACTCCTATTGCATGCAATGTTAGACTAGGCATCCCAGATGCAGCCACATGTCTAGAAAGAAATAACACCTCAGAGATTGAGACATTAGTGGAAGAAGAATACGATTCATCTAAATTATCGCTGTATAGATGTAATTCGTTTCTCCACCATAAATGAACAGGGGCCAGAGAATGATGCCACACACGACCGCCATCTACTGGCTCAGATTCTTCCCAACCTCCTCTGGCGAGAAGAACATCTCCCTGAACTGTAGAACCGATATCTGGCTCTGAAACCACCAGCAATGAAATGCTCTTCATCACCGTAGCGAAAGCACATCTTCGCTTGAATCATGGGGACCGAGCAGATTATCAAACTCCAACTACTGAAAATATCTGATGACTACGCCTTCTGCATCTGGCCCCATTCTTTGGGCTAAAGAAATAGGGAGTGAATTAATCGTTTCATATGCGAATGGTAGAATTCGAAGAACAAGATGTGCACAAACAGAATGGAGAGATACAGAACAGCCGTATCCGATGGAAGTCAACCAGGTAGTATGTTGTTCCAACATTGCTATTCTATCATGGATGGACAGAGAATTACCAATTACATTTTTGGCAGCCATGGACATGAATGAAGAATGGGGAGAGATATATGCTTCGCGTAGCGATTTCATACATTCATACCATCATCAAAATAGGCAGATCCAAAGCATTTTCCATTGGACTCACCAATTAACAGCTGAAATCGTGGCTATGACTTCTCACGGAAATCAGTTAGCATTCGTCACATATAATCAGGGCGTTTACATGATGGAACCGAAAATAGAATGGTGTGATGAAATTTGGAGAAAGGAAATTCCAGACTGGCCTAAACCATGGGCAAATGCAATTTGGAAAACTCCAGAAAATAAAAACGGCAATGTCGAGACAGTTGTTCAATCAATCCATCTTGATGAAACATCACTCACATTATTCGATGATCGGGGATCATGGGTTAGATTGTCGGCTGAAAATGGTCAAGAAATTGGGAACGGGCGACTTCCATTCAATGGCCTCAACACAGGTACATGGAAAGGAACGGATGTATGGGCGATTGCAGAAGATGATCGTATGCTGCATTTCCTAGATGACGACTTCTCTATCATTAATTCTCATCGTGTCCCTGGTCCAGTGAATCATGCTGTCTACTCTAAAGAAGGATGGTTTTGGACTGGTTGGCGACATGATGGTTCAGAAAATCGAATCAATACCACTAAGGAAATTGGGCTATTTGTACAATTAAACGACCATGTGAGGATATTATCTAACGACGGAAATTGGCATCACTTTGAGAAATGAAAATTATTCCTCTTCTTGTATTTCAGGTGCCTCTTCTTGAGTTGTGACGGGTGTATGAGATGCACCCTCATTAACATCAAATCCACATCGACCACATGTTTTGCGGTCTGGATGGTTTGCTAGGAATACACCTGGCCCACAACGAGGACAGAAATCCCCATTTCGAACCAATGTCCCACTAGAGACATCGTACTTGCCAACCTTTGCTTCCTTCCACTTTTCCCCCATCTGAATCACTCCTCCTCTCCAGTAGATTCTGAAACATTCGTTTCTTCCTCTGCAGGCGATTCTTCGGCTTCTGGTTCAACCGGCGCTGCTTCTGAATGTGCACCTCTCCTAACATGTCGATCCTTAACATAAGATGGGACTGTTGCGATTGCTGCTTCTTCATTCTGATACACATGAGCTACTCCTGTAGTAGTAGAACGCCCGAACCTAGATGTGACTTCCATGATGTAGGTTTGGGATTTTATTGACCCAGGTTCCATACGATTGACCATTGTAATCAATTCACCGAGACTTGGAGTAGGTGCTTTGGGATGTTCAACTGTGAAATGAAGTTCCACACGTTCAAGAATGTCGTTGTCAATTCTATTGTCAATGTTCATTCTATCACCTAACGTATGTTCACCTTAAGAGCATAACTTCCAGGACGAGTTATACCCATTCGCTTTCCAACCTCTGACATCTCAGGATTAAAGATGATAACGAGACCTTGCCAATCTCTGGAAACAGGAGAAGTAGGGCACTGAGTGCATTGTACTGAATCATTTTTGTCTTCAGGTTCAGGTAGTATTGAATGGCATTCCCCACATGCAAACGGAATTACGGCCATTTTATGCATCCTCCTGAAGCCATTCATAGGCGCCAAGACCAGGTTGTTTACAGTTCAAACCAATCTTGCTGCTTCTTGGATCGTTGTGATTAATCGACTTAGATACGATTCTAGCTCTGATATGAGTGGATTCACCAATATGACGTCCAGAAGATGAGCCAATAATTCTAGCAATTCCTTGCCCTAACTCGACATTTACTGGCTCTTCAAAAATTTGTGACTTGTGTAACAAAGCTTCAGTAGGTCCAATGAGGACGAAAGCTCCGAAATCATTTACCTTCTGGATTTTCCCGTCGACAACTTCCCCTTGATCCATAGAGAACATCAATGCTTGATAACGAACATTCTGATAGATTGCACCATCTCCATGAATTACTCTACCACGTCCGACGACCTGATGATCATATGTTAGTAAAATGAAATCCTCAGTACTTGGATCATACCTACCTTCAAAGGCATTCAAAGCCAAGATATTGATGGTCTTCTCTAATGAGTCGGTCAAGTGCATGTACTCAGGTGGAATACGAATTGTGTCTTCTTTCTCGATGATATAATACATCTTCAGGCCTCCAAATTTCCTCCATCAGCGTTAATGAGAACGAGAGGGCCGAAACCCTGCTCGTCCATCACCGGCAACGCCTCAAGAGGAGAAGTGTAATCCGGCGAACTTCGGCTTCCATTTAAGCCTACCCGGACAAACCCCAATTAAGGCGGCGGAGAATATCAACAGGGTAACGATTCCACGCCAACAGTAACCGTCGTCGCCAAACGTTGAAGTGTTCTGCTATTGACATAAGTGTGTATTGTGAGGGACCGCCGTGAAAAATACAGTCAAAGTCTGGTTTGTGATACTCACAATCTTTACTCTACTTCTCACACCTTGGGGGAACCTAGATTACGAAAATATTTCTGGAGAGGAAACAACGTTTTCCAGCACACGTGGAGCAGACCCCTGGATTCAAAATCAGCCTTGGGGACAATTCGGCGGGGGTCCAGACAGAAGACATACACCTCCAAATCATGCAACGGACGGAGGGGCCGGAAACGGAACACCTGGTGATGCAAACACACTCGGTTCAATACTTGACCCTGTAATTAATTGGAAATTCTCTTCAGATCCAATTGGTACGTCTACACTATCCACTGTAATTGGGAATTTCTCTAATTCAATAAACGCCGCAATAGGCCATGAAGAAGAATGTGGAAGTGCCTCACTATTTCCAGTTATTATTCAAACATCCGACATAGGAGGGGAGGATCACTCAATTCTAAGAATAATAGAAGGTGAAGATGCAGTAACTGCTTGGGAAGTAGACTTAGGGCCCACACGCCCCATGAAAGCGGGCCCAATAGTGGCAGATATAGATGAAGACGGACAACCAGAGGTAATCGTAATCTTTGACTCACAAGGAACACTCAACGTTGAACTTTGGTCCCCACAATTAGAATGTACAGCGACAGGATGGGTCTCAGGGGGATCTCATTCCAGTGAACAAATTTGGACTTGGTCAGATGAAGGATTGAATCTAGAACACTCGGAAGGAGCTTATACCTCTAGCCTAACTGGAGATCATCACCCTACTGCGCAACCTGTTGTTGCTGATTTGGATCTAGATGGGAATCCAGAGATTGCAATTCCGGCAATATCTGAATCAACCAATACTCCAGTAATAATTTCACTTTCACTTCCAAGTTCGGGCACCCCTGAAGAGAATTGGAGAGCAGAAATAGAATCTGGCAGCCACCCCTCTGACCTTACTTTCGCAACGCTTGGCCCAGATAGTGCTGCAGTTTTCTTCACCACAATTGAAGAGGATGATGGTTTGATGTGGGCCTGGAGATTGGATGGAGCATCTGGTGCATCAGCATGGTCAGGAGGTTCTTCCCTTGGGAATTTAGATGGAGGGGCTTCGGACTCTCCTAGAATTAGACTGCCTGGTCCAGTTGTTGCCCAACTTGACTCAGATGATGCCCCTGAGCTAATCCTCACCATTCCAACTGATTTGGGGGGCAATGGAGTTACTGATGGTGCAGAATACATTGCAATTGAAGCAACAAGTGCTTCTGAAATTTGGTCATTCAATGCACGAGATGGATATGCTGACGCTCCGCCGCTGGTTCTAGATTCTGATGATGATGGTTTGGACGATAGAGTCTGTTGGGTAACTTGGAGATCAGATACCACAAATAGAGATGGTTTAGCAGGGTGTCATGATGTATCTCAATCTACTCCAATACAACGTTGGTACCGGAATCTCGAATCATCTAGTGGAAACTTAAACGACGAAATAGCTGTTTCATCTCCATTCTGGATGGATTTAGATGGGACAGGAGAACCTGAAATTCTTATCCCCTATGGGAGATCAATTTTTGCTTTCGATGGTGATGAGGGGACTAGTGTAGCAATTTCATTAGAATGGGAAGATGATGTCGAAGTACAAACTCGCCTTTGGTCTTCTCCTGCACTAGCAGACATAGATGGTGATGCTTTACTAGACATCGTAATCGGCGACCTAGTGATATCTCATGCAGCAGCAGATGTTCGTCCTTTCCTTGATGGGGGGGGCATTGAATTCAATCCAACTGCGCCTGATCCGGATGCGACTACTACTGTTACTGCATATGTAGAAAATGTAGGCACAATTGCTACAGACAAGGACGTAGATGTAGTTCTTTACGCTGATGGAATAGAGATAGGAAGAGACCGGATTTCTGCAATGGACCCAGTTGGACCCTCAGGAAATGGAAACTTTGGTTCAATAAATGTAGATTGGTCAGGAGGATTGGGAACTCATACATTCAGCATGGTTATTGACCCCATGCAAAATCTAACCGAAACTAGAATTGATAACAATCATCAAAATCGTACTCTGACAATCCTAGAACCTTATTCAGTGTCTGTCAGTTCATCTGGAGGCGTCATTAGAATCGACCCTGGGACCAGTCAAGATGTTGCCCTATTGGTCACAAATACTGGGAAAAATGATGCCACATGGACAATGAATATTGACGACAGTCAATTACCAGAAAATTGGACTGTTAATCCACTAACCCCATTAGAAAACATCAGTATTGATTCCGGCGAAGTTTGGACCCCTACACTAAGAATCAGTGCGCCATCAGCAGCACTTGGATCAGATCGAGGAAGTATTTCTCTAACATTAACACCCTCTGAATCACCAAACTCAACCAATTCAATACTAATTCCGATAGAAGCAAATCGGACAAGAGGGATTTCCCTTAGAGGACCTATGGGAATTGCTCAAACTACTGGATGGGGGATTCCGGGTTCAACCGCACATGCTTGGCTGCTAATCGAAAACCTTGGGAACGCAGAGGAGACAGATACTGGAATTACGTATGGGAATACTGCTTGGGGGAATGGAATGACTCTTGCTTCACCCATCGGGAATCCAATTACATCGATTACAATAGGACCTGGAGAAGTACAACTGATCTCAGTTGAAATTGCAGTCCCGTCAAATACCCCTCTTGGAGAGATTGTGACGTCCACAGTAGATGTCTGTATAGGGTCTGGTGATGAAAGAGAATGCGAGCAAGTCGATGTCGAATTCATCGCTAGTGACGTTGTGGCAATACCATCGCATCATCGCACTGTACCTTTGGAACCCATTGGTGGAATTGAATGGACGATAAATGGAATCTTCACTTCAGGTGACCAAGAAATGGAATGGGATTTGGCCAATGGAGGTTTATCCATCCAGCCTGATTGGTTGTTGTCTTCTACTGGTGATTTAGAAATCGTGGGTGACCACCTATTCGCTCGTTCAACTTCAAACTCATTTAGTGGGACGATAATAGTGGACTTACCCGCGGATGCAACTCCTACGACCCATGTTTTCTCGATTATCGAAGCAAATCAAACACATGCTGATTTGAATCTAAGTTTGGAAGTTCTACAAGAGTATCGATCATCTATTAGTAATCCAAATCATCCCTCAGGAGAATTCGTAGATGTAAAAATGATTCAAACTGAAGTATCAGACTCAACAGTAGTTTCATTTGAGAATACTGGAAATGGAGAAGATACTTTCGCATTATATGGGAGAGTTATCGATGATGGCAATTTATCTAATGTCGAATTGATTGATATTACATTCCCTGTTTCAACAATTACTCTATCGCCTGGATCATCAATTAACCTCCCATCGACTATTTTCGCCCCGGCAGGAACTCCTGCTAGAATCCCATTCACAATCGAATGGGAGATGCTTTCGCTTGGAAACACCAGTGTTTCAGATTCAATCCAAGCTCTTTACGAAATACAGCAAGATCATTCATGGTCATTTGAGGCACCTGACATATACTACCCTTTCCACGATGAAGGAGAAAGCGGAATCAAGTTAGTTGGACTTCCTGGTGAAAATCTACAAATTCCTATTCGTGTAATAAATACTGGAAACTACGATGACAACCTGAGCCTCATCCCTACGGCTACAATTACCCCTAGTGGAAATGACCCTGGCACTCCTTGGACAGTTGATAGAGCGGAAACTGGGACATTAGATGTAAATGAAAATGAGACTTTGATTCTCAATATCACTGTACCAACAGATGCATGGAATGGAACGATAGTCACGATAGATTGGGATGCTTTTGCGGGACAAGGGGGGGTAAACATCGATGCCCCGTCGCATTCTATTGAAGTAGGACATACCCCCAGTTGGAAAGTTATTGCTTCAGGTGTGGATTTGGATGTCTCCCCACATGGAGAGATTATTTCGATGACTATTGTACAGACTGGAAATCTACCTGCTGAACCATATGCCAACACATACGTCTCAGGCACCATTGGATGGAACGTTAGTGTTGAGAACACACCTGGGATACTAGAACCGGGAGAAACAGGGGTTCTAGAATTGAATATCACCCCACCAGAATCAGCGATTGCAGGCCAAGCTGTACAATTGAACATCATTCTACGTAATGGAGATGGGAGTGGGTGGTCATCTGCAACATTCCCAGTTAGGGTGGATGCAATGAGGAATCACTCATTGGAAGGTGAATCTGATTGGTACGTTAGTAACGATGGAGGGCGTCCTCTTTTGTGGGTCACCAATCATGGAAACTCACCAACTACATTGGACTTGCAAGTTATTGGTGGAGGTAATGGTTGGAATCTAACCTATCCACAAAACATTCACCTTTCCATTGGAGAAACTAGAGGCATCCCAATAGATTTGATACCTCCTAGTGATGAAGGATTATCCCCTCCAACAATAACTGTCAGAACTACTGATGAGGCAGGGATTCAACGAGAAATCCAATTAAATCCGATTCGTTCTGAACATTCATGGGCATCTACACCGGTAATCGTTGGATTGAATGGAGATGTTTCCACACTTTCATTCCATGGTCAACACTCAGGAGATAGTCCGAGAATCACAGGAGGATCATTCCTATCTTCAGATGCTAATGATTGGTCATATACGCTTGATTCTTCGGGGCTAATCGAAATACAAATTGGTTCAACCAACCTCCCTGCGATAGTTTTCAGTAAAACTTCGACATCTAGAAGCACAAGTTGTTCATCTTCTTTGAATGGTTCAATAATTGAAGCAACATGTAGTATAGTAAATGGCACAAATCAAATGCCATTTACCCTCATGATTACCGATGATCGTGGTTCATTGATACATATCGAAACAGGTGTAGCAGAAGCGGAAACATCTGTTTCA
>Ga0066862_10000233_pt1 | contig 22063 bp, 22 predicted proteins | sample ETN02SmetaG_FD_66431 | JGI IMG/M metagenome (GOLD analysis project Ga0066862, IMG submission 66431) | Marine microbial and viral communities from oxygen minimum zone, Eastern Pacific Ocean - ETNP2014F10-02SV255 | ecosystem: Environmental > Aquatic > Marine > Oceanic ... | reverse complement strand
ACATTATTTCCATCTAATCCAAGAGTTATGTGTATGCTTTTAAGGAATGTTATAAGGCTTGTAGTGGTGGTGTTATCTACATCCGAAACTTTTGATTCTACTAAATTAATAGTATCTAGTACGGGCAAATCTCTAATGTTTGTAGTTCCATTATTAGAGTCTCTTTCTTCTGCACTAAAAATAAACATGCTTGTTTGCCCCGATTGGAATTCTACAGAATAATCAGCTAATGTTTCTAGTGATTCGATTCCTTCAGGTGCTTCTGATGAACCCGCAATTGGCTTGCTCAATTCTTCTTGCATGTAATATAGGCCCCAACCAGAAAATAATGCTGTAATTATTAGAATCACTCCAAAATATTTAACGGGCAATTTCCCGATATTTTTCCATGAAGAGGGGTTAGAACGTTTTGAAAATTTAAGTAACCAAGCAAGTACAGGAACTAAAATGCATGAGAATATCAAAGTACATACAATTCCAAGAACAAGGGTAATCCCTACTGTTCTCATTGGCACTATTGGGACTATTTTACTTACTGTTAGAACGCCAAAACCGATTATTGTAGTAACGGCCGACAGAAGTACTGCTTTTCCAGTTGTACTCATAGATTCCATTACTGCTTCTCTAAATAAATCAGCATCCCAATTGTCAGGGATATGTTCTTCAGACTTTCCTAATTGTCTAGATTTGTAATTTCGTTCTTGAATTTCATCAAGAATTCTTCTTCTTGATTCTTCAATTCTATTTACAATATGTAATGCATAATCTACACCTAACCCTACAAGAATTGGTCCTGCAGAAATAATCATCGGAGTTAGCATCACATCAAATACAACAGTAGAACCTATTGTTACTGCAAGTGCCATGACAATAGGAATTCCAGAGATAAGTACAATTTTCCAACTTCTGTGTAATAATGTTACAATTCCAACTACAAATATCAAACTCCAAGGCATTATTTTTGTTAAATCATCATATACTTCATTAGAAATGTCTTCAAGAACTTTAGTAAGTCCAGTCAAGGTCATTTCAGTTTGAGTTAACCCTACAGAAGTTCTATTGTCTAAAATATTCTGTGTATGTTTATGAATTGCAGCAAAATCTTCGTGTTCTGATTCTGATAAATCATGCCTTAATCCAATTAATATGAATGTTGTATCCCATATCCCGTCATCATTTGTATCGGCAACCATTCCAGAGAGTGATCCTTGTAACCTTGACACAATTTCATCTATTCTTTCTTGGTCTGGAATTGCATAACTCCCCCACGGGCCTTGATCAGTTTCAGTACAAGGTATTGAGAGTGGTAATCTTTCTTCTAATCCATTCTCACAAAAAGAATTAATGAATCTCCCATCACTACTGTTTGCTTCTTTTATTATTTGTGAAATTGAAAGAACCCATACAATCCCGTCTTCTTTACCTCGGTCATCTTTTTTGTAATCAATCCCTCTTCTTGTTGAACTTTCACCTATATTTTCAGCATCACCTTCAACCCAACTAATTTCTTTAAGGATATTTTCGTTAGTTACATTTGCGTTTTCATCACCATATAATGCATTATTTGTTTGGACATATATCAAAGCAATATCTGTAGACCATTGTTCCCTTACTTCAAGTAAAAGATCTGTAGATTCCGCACCCTCGGGAAGATATATTTCAACATCACCAACTATTTGTTCTTCAAAATCTCTAGCAGAATACGCGAACCAACTTGTAATTAGTAACATAAATGCAAGAGTGACTATTGGAGCTGCAAGTACCGTTTTGTATGTTTTGTCAAGATTTACAGAAACTTTTTCACCAATGACCTCATTCATTTTCTCTACATTTTTATTAACAAGAGTATATTTTTCAGAACCATAATTCATAGCCTTTTTGAAAATGGTTTGAGATCTATCTTCACTTGTCACGTTCACTCCGAGTCGGGTTTATACCATGAATTAAACCCTTGATGTATATCGATTATTGCCTTATTGAATCCTTGAGAACTTTTCTTGCATATTGTAAAACAATTCCAGAAACAAGTAAGGGAATTCCCAATGCACCGATCCATACGAATGTTACGCCAGGACCAACAGTTAATCCTGTCCATTCAGAAACATGATTTATCGTCCTTAAACCAAACATTGCTCCAATTATTACCATTATTAAACCGGGTAATCCGAATACTAATAATGGCTTTTTTTGTGAAAGTGTAGTTAGTGCATAACTAAAAACAGAAATTCCATGCGGAATAGGGTGTAAACTAGAAGTGTTTTTCAAATCATATCTTATTGTTGTTGGTACTTCCAATATTCTTAGGCCTTTATCTGATATAGATTCTAAAATTTCCAATGATGATTTCATGCCTTCATTTTCAAATCTAACTGAGTTGATGGCATTTTTATTGAATGCTCTGTATCCTGATTGAGTATCTCTTACTAATTGTTTTGAATGCCATTTACTTACCATATTAATTAATTTTAAACCAAATTTACGGTAAATAGGCATATCCTTACTTTTACCCCCGCTAATGAATCTTGAGCCAATCACTAAATCTGCTTCATTATTTATTAATGGCTTAATTAATTTTGGCAAATCATTAGGATTATGTTGCCCGTCACTATCAATCAATACAATAATTGAAGCATTTTTCTCCTTTGCATAATTAAACAGTGTTTTTGCAACTCCACCTACTCCACGATTTACTTTGTGTGAAATTACGGTAGCACCTGCTTGACTTGCAATTTTAGCAGACATATCAGAAGAACAATCGTCAATACATACAACTTCATCAGAAAATTTAAGACACGATAAAACAATTGATGCTATTGTATCTGCAGAATTATACAAAGGAATACCAACAAGTACAAGATTATCCTTAGAATTGACAACTTGTTCCCCTTCCATATTACTTGCTAGAACTATGTATATTTGGTCTTGCCTAAAAGACTAATAAAAAATGATTGATTGTAAACTTGAGTAAACATATTCAAAATAGAAGCAGTCCTCGCAAATACATTATGAGCCGAGTACTTGTGACTGGAGGGGCTGGTTTTATTGGTTCTCATTTAGTTGATGAATTAATTAAAGCAGGCAACCAAGTAGTTGTTTATGACAACCTTTCTAGTGGAAAATTAGAATTTTTAGAATCTGCTATTTCAACTGGAAATTTAGAATTTGTTAATGGTGATTTATTGAATCTTGAATCTCTCAATGATGCAATGAAAAATATTGATATTGTTTATCATTTAGCTGCAAATCCAGACATAAGATTAGGAACAAGTGTAACTGATACAGATCTCAAACAAGGAACCGTTGCTACATATAATGTACTAGAATCAATGAGGTTAAATGATTGCAAAAACATTGCTTTTTCCTCCTCCTCAGTTGTTTATGGCGAGGCAAAAATAATGCCTACTCCAGAAGATTATGGCCCCTTGTTTCCAATAAGTTTGTATGGTGCATCAAAATTAGGATCTGAAGGATTAATTAGTGCATGGGTTGGAACCTTTGGAATTAAAGCATGGATATTCAGATTTGCTAATATTATAGGGACTAGAGGTACACATGGTGTGATTTTTGATTTCATTCATAAATTGAAAAAAGATTCAAGCAGACTTGAAGTATTAGGAAACGGACTTCAAGAAAAGTCATACATGGAAGTAATTGATTGTTCAAGAGCAATGATTCATGTTGTTAATAATTTTAATAATGATTTAAATTATGTTAATCTAGGTTCTTCAGACACCTGTTCTGTAAGCAGGATTGCAGAGATAGTTATACAATCTACAGGGTTTTCTAATGTAAATATAGAATTTACTGGAGGAGATAGAGGATGGGCTGGAGATGTCCCAAAAGCAATGTTAGATGTTAATAAATTAACAGAAAGTGGTTTTAATTGTAGTTTTCAAAGTGATGATGCTGTAATGCATACAGCAAAATCATTGATTGAGGAAATAGGGCTCTAGGTGTTTTTTTTGAGAAGAATAGATATTAGGAAAAATGAGGACGCAGCAGAATGGATGCCGGGAGCAATATTCATTGTTGGGTTGTTATTAGCATCTTTCCTAGTAGTGTCATTGAGTACAAATGGAATTAAATCAGGAATAGGTAAAGGAGAAATGGCCCCTGACTTTACAGCTTTAGCACATTTACCAGGTAATGATACTGCGGATTGGTTTTCATATAGATTATATGATAATTTAGATATGAATTGGTCTGGTAATTATTCTGAAGGAGTATTTACAATAATTGAATTTTTAGATACTGATTGCCCCCATTGTTGGGATTCTGCTGCCAAGTTAAGTAGTCTAAATTCTCAATTAATTGATTATGGAGTTTCTGATAGAGTACAATTCATTATTATTGCAGTTCAATTGCCGATTCAGGATCATGTTTCTTCTATAGAAGAAGTTGTTGCATTCCAAGAGAAACTTCCACATTCTGGGTGTTTAGGTCAAGCTAAAGATTGTTCAACACGCCCTGGAGAGGTACATCCAGGAATTTATATTGATGATTTAAGTACAGAAATTTTTCAAAAATATTCACCTAGAGGAACACCACATTATATGATTTTAAAACCAAATGGGGTTGTTGGATGGGATGGACAACAGGATCATCTTGATCAAATTGGAATTGAATTAACAAATTTAATTTGTAAAGATGGGGGAGATAATGAATTATGTTCCCAAGTAAGTGGTGTGTGAATATGGATTGGCCATTGTATCTTTATCTGCTGATAATTATTGGTGGGTTTTTGTTAGTATCTCCGTTAGGAATTAAATTTTCTGCAAAATTCCGTAGTAACCAGACTAGGATGATAAATGGCATCTTAATTTTATCTTTTGGAGGTTATTTAGTAAGCACTCATACATATTATATTCATCAAAAATTGCATGAAGTAGGAGGAAATTCTGGTTGTTCTGCATTTAGTGTTTTTAATTGTGGAGATGTAATTTCTAATGATTTATATAACTCAGATCCCTTTTTCGGAATTCCTTGGGGAATTCTTGGAATGTTGTCCTTTGCTTCCGTAATTTTCATATTATTGGTACTTAGGAAATCACCAGAAGATAAAAACATTGGAAATTGGATAAGTGCATTGGTAGTTATTCCGGCTATGGGTATGATTCCTATATTGTGGTTAATTTATGTTGAAATTTTTGAATTAGGTGTATTTTGCCAATATTGTACTGGAGCACATTTAGCTAATTTATTGGTATTAATATCATCTTATTGGATTTATGACATCCATCAATCTGGTCTTTGGGATAATACTCCAAATAATTAGAATTGTGCAATAAGTTCCAATTTTATTATATGATGCCTAGTATTGTCAATGATTGTTAAACATGCAAATGTCACCCTTTGAATTTATCAGTGTCTTCGCATCATTGATTGTAGGTTTTGCACTTGCACATATTCTACGGGCAACTTCAGATCTATATGAGATTCGTGAACGAGTCAAAACGTACTGGCTTAATTCTCTATGGGTAGTCACTGTAATGATGTGGTCTATTTTCACATGGTGGGGGCTTTGGATGCTTTCCATTGATTTAACAGAGTGGACTTATGCACAGTACTGGATTCTTGTGATAAATCTATCTTCCATCTATTTCTTCACAACACTTGTTTTACCTAAAGCAACTGATGAAGGAATAATTGATCTAGAGGAACACTATTATTCAGTACATAAGGCATTTTTCTCAGTTATAGCATTCTCATTATTTACCTCTTCTATTGTAAATTATTCCTTATTTTCTGAGCCTTTAATTGGTCCGATGACAATAATGCCATGTATTGTGGGATGTGCTGCAATAGGAGGGGCATTTACAAAGTCCAAATCCTATCATAAAGGCATTGGTATATTTATGTTCATTATGTTCATTGCATTCCAACTAACTGATAACACAGATATTTCTTACGTGCCTTGAAATGTATTAAGGAACATACTCCTCATGAGTATTGAAAAGATCTATCTCAGCATTATTTTGTACAATTTCTAGCATTAATATTGTAACTTCAATCCTTACTTCTGAAGGATATGTATCTCTTAAACTTGAAAATAATTTTATTTGAACTTCTTTGATGTCCATGGCTTCAATTATATTCAAGTGGTGCTCTTTCCCATTACTTGATTCAACAGTATATTCAATTAGCCATTCATTTAGTATTGGTCGTGTTAAGTTCTTTTGCTCCAGACGCTCCCTCATGTTATGTTTACTGGCATACTAACACATAATACATTCGCATTAAATATCAAAATCCAGTTAAGATTCGATGTTTATTCGTTTTCATCATAAGATTTGTTTTTATTTTCTAATAATCCTAAAGATGCAAAGATACCCAAAGAGAAAAAGATTGCAAAAATTCCAATGATGTGGTAGTTATTGTTTGATTCTTTAACTCCTTGGATTATTTTTACAGCACCATTAATAGATGTACTATTTTCATTTTGAATTTCATGAGATGCAACAAATCCTAATTTCTCTAAATTAATGTCTCCATTAATATAATAAATTGCTGAAATTATTGTTTTTGAATCAGATTTATTTATTTCAAAAACCCACTCTGAAGTTCCAGAAATTAAATTTTCATCACTGACATTAATACTAATCATTTCTTTTAATACATTATCAAATTTCCTCAATCCATCAAAACTATCTGATGTGACTTCGTTTTCAATAATCATAATATTTATTATTCCCGATGAAGTAGAATCTAATTCGATTTCAAAGTTTATTGTGTTATTAATCCTTTTTACAGACAAAGATATCTCTGTATAATTTGATTTTTTACTTTGAGTTTCCAATATTTTAGAATTTAGTAGATTCATAACCGGTGCCCCTTCAAATGCAACTTCTCCATCAATTACAAATGTAGGAGTTTGTTTCACACTACCATTGAATAAGGAAAGAATTCTTTTCGAACTTGCATAATTTCCAAGGTTATCTATGCCATCTGCAGGATGTAATGCAATTAATGCGACTCTATCGTCATTAATTGATGCTAACTCTTTCACATCAGGTTCGATTTCTGCACAAACTTGACACCATGTAGCAGTATATTCTTCAATTAAGATCAAGGAACCCCCCTTAGTTTCAATACCTTTTGTGAGTTCATCTGTAAAGGAATTAGGATCTACAAGTGTTCCGTTTAATGCATAAATCATTATAATTAATACAATAATTAGTGAATGCCTTGGTTTTCTTTTCATCCCTATCTGTATGCCCCATACGTTACGGGTCTTTTATTCGCTTGTTAATCTTGGGCAAACATATGGCGGACAGGTGGGCTGATTCACACAGGCGAGATGCGTGGAGAAAAATGGCCAAAAATTCGGGTTATCGTGCCCGTTCAGCGTTTAAATTAATCCAAATTCAAAAAAAATTTAATTTAATTAGGGAAGGAGATTATATTTTAGATGTTGGTTCACATCCAGGAGGATGGTCTCAAGTTTCTGTAGAATTAGCAGGGGAAAAAGGTCACGTTGTAGGTGTTGATTTAGAACCTTGTGAACCTGTAGAAGGATGTACTTTTATTGTTGGAGATATTACCGATGCCGAAACTCAAAAGAAGACCATAGAGGCATTTTCAGATTCAATGATAAATGCAATTGTATCAGATATCTCACCAAATTTAACAGGGAATTGGTCAAGGGATCAAATTATATCACTGCAATTAGTTGCATCAGTTTTTGATTTTTCATTACCTCTTCTTTGCCCAGGAGGAAATTTTGTGACAAAAATATTTCAAGGTGAAGGCATTGAAAAACTAATTCAACTTGTAAAACCAAGATTTTCTTCAGTAAAGAGATTTTCTCCTGAAGCTAGTAGAAATAGTTCTTCTGAAGTATATCTTATTTGTAAAAATCATGTTCCTTGGAAAAATTCAGGTTCGTCAATACTTTCAGAACTTAATTTGATTTATAATACAGAAGATGATGATGCTGATGAAGCAAAATCTGCAATTGGTTTCAGGTTGCATAAAGCAAAATGAATTCCTATATGCTCATATACTGGAAGTAAGTCGGCCGCTCTGGACATAATATGGCAGAGAGAGCAGATGTTTGTAATTCCTCAGGACTACCTTTGGTAGAGGCTGAATCAACTTCTTTTCCTTGCCCAAATTGTGGGACACATATTGGAAGAAGTCCAATTTGTAGAAATCAAGGTGTAACCTATGTTTGTACTGGTTGCGGTTTTACAGGTCCATGAGGTGTAATAATGGGCGAAGTAGCAGTTCAATACAAAGTAATGCCCGATCCTGATGTAGAGGTTGGAATTGATGAGTTAGTTTCATCATTGGAAAATATGGATGGTGTAGCTAAAATACACAATGTTGAAAAAAAACCATTGGCTTTTGGTTTAATGTATGTGGAATTACATGTAGTGATAGAAGATGCAGAAGGACTTGTAGACAAGTTTGAAGCTTCTATGTCTGAAATTAATGGCGTAGGAGAGATAGAAGTACTTGGTATGGGCAGACTTCTTTAATTTCAATAATGATTTATTGGAGAACGCATTATTTCTCTTAATAATACTGAAGCATATGAACCAGGCGGAAGTGAAAATTTAAATTTTATTGATGCACCCTCTGGATTCCATCTATCTCCTTTTTTAGGCCCATTATCCCATTTAATTGAATTATCTTCTTCTACTTCTTTTGAACAGATCTCTATGTTCATATTCGAATAATTGCTTGTTATTGGTCTACGGGAACCTGATGAAGATAATCGTGGTATTTTTTCAATTTGCCAACTGTCTTTACTAAATTTTGCATCATTGATGATTTTATTTTCTAATTTCCCAATTTCACCCGTAGCTATAATTTCTTCAAAACCAGGCAAAGGCCCCGTAATTGCTAATCTTCCTAGATTACAATTACGTTCAATTCTTTCCAAAGTTTCGTTTTCAACTATTACAACATTTTTAGTGTCTATATTACCTTTTTCATTTAAGTGCCCAACAATATCCCCAATTAGAGGTTTATTTAATGTAAGGTTTGATTTAATTCTTAATGCTAATGATTTGTTGAATATTTTTGATTGAACAGCATGAATACACATTAATTGTAAATTATTTGGAAGCGTTTTAAATGCAGAAAGGTAATCATTAGTTTTTTTTAGACGATAAAGCATATTTTTTTCAAAACCTAATTTATTAGGTATTATTTCTAAACATTTTTCAATATCTTTTGTTTCATTCCATTGAGTTCTAAATTTAATAACTTCTTCACTTTCAAATGGACTTACCATTCCCAAGTAAGTATTTACTGCTTCTTCATAATCATCATCGATTACTTTCTCTCCTACTTCTGCAGTAACGGCCCTTAATCCTCCAAAACGCTGTGGCCCAATCCAATTAGGAAACAAACCCTTTCCTATTTTTTCTTCCATGCCTGAAATTATTTTATTGGCATTTTCCAAGGCTTCTTCATTATTCATGGGACTCCCATCTTTTTTTGCACATCCTCTTACAATAACAGTAAATTTATTGGACAGGTGTTCGCCAAATTTTAACTTTTGATGTGTTCTACCTATGCAAGAAATTTTAACATCACCTAATTCTATTTTTTCGATTTTATGCATGGGAGCATCAATTATCATTAGTTGACTTGTGATAGCTCTCTTATCTTTTGTGCCTGAAAACCAAATCCTATTGCGTGAAATTCTTAATTCTTTTGACAATCTATTTACAAATCTATTAGTTTCCCAATTTTTAAGAGTAACTTCAATTACAGAAAATCTTCCTTTTGGGTCCAAAGAAACTCTCTTAAATTCTTCTTCTACACGGAAATCCGAGATTTTTACTTTAAGCAAACCACCAATGCCCTCATTTTCTACGGCATATGAGTCTAAACCAACTCTTTTTTCCATCTCAGCAATTGTGGCTAACGCCACAGGATCACTCCTTAAGCGTGATTGATCCAAATTCATTAGATAGTTCCTTACAAGCGTCTTGAATTAATTTTACTGGATTGGTTTTGCCTTTTGTTCTAATGTATAATTCTGGGTCATCTAATTCAGGATGCCCTGGAAAAAAGTTAACGTATTCTACAGATTTATTAGAATCTAAGTAAGATCTAAACAATTCTAATGATGTGTGACTTTCGCCCTCAAATCTTAATTTCAACTCATTTCCTTCCTTTTGTAGTACCTTTATTGGCATTGAAATCGAACATGCGAGAAGAGTCTCTTTATTGAACCTTTGGAGTGTATATTTTTCATTACTTACTCTATTGCTTATGAAAGATAACTGCTGGCGATTGCATGGGCGGAGATAAACCATTGCAAAACAAGCATAGGTTTTCTGAAAAATTTACTAGGTACTCACTTCCAATATTGATGGTCTCATTATTGATTACAACAATTTTAGCGCTTCAGCTTTATCCACTCCCTTCATTTAATACTGAAATTGCTGAATTTGCTCCAAATGATTCTGCTAGTGAAGCAGCAGAAGAATTTGCAATAGAAATGGGCAATCAAAATAGACAAATGTTGGTTAATGTGGAAATGAAAAATGGAGGTAATGTTTTATCTATAGATTCACTTATTCAACAGCATAATGATTATTTAAATTTTTCAAATTCCACTCCAAACGGAGTCTCTGATATAGAGCAAATTATTGCAATATCTGAAATAGTAGATCTTGCATTATTTGAAAATGATAACGGAAGTAATATTTCATCAGTATCTAGTTGGAATGATTTACTTAATAGAACAGTTCCAGAAGATCTTGGCATCTCTGACATATCTTCTAATGAACAAATTTTAGCATATGGCTCATTTATTAGTTCTGCTATAATTAGTAATGATTTAGATATAAAGGGTTTAGAATCTTGGATAGATGATAGAAATACAGAAAAAGACCCTACTCCTTCAGCAACATCTACATTATGGATAATTGATATTGATTCTTCATTGAGTCCAGAAAAATCAAAAGAAACTCAAGTGGAATTAAGGAATTTACTGAATGAAATTTCAGCAGATTCTGAATTGACATATTCTGCAATATCTATTGATATAATTAGTAATGATGTAGATGAAAGTACTATGAAAAGTTTAGCGCTTTTAATTTTGTTAGCATTAACTGTTGTCGTAATAATTTTATCTTTAGCTTTTAAGACAATTACAGGTGTATTATTCCCATTAACGGGGTTATTGATGGCATTAACATGGACATATGGGCTATTAAGTGCATTTGATGTCCAATTTACAGCATTGGACGTTGCTGTTGCTCCATTAGTACTTGGATTAGGTATTGATTATTCAATACATTTGCAAAGGCGTTATGAAATACATCGTAACAATGGCCAATCAACTGTAGATGCGTGGTTAAATTCCGTTGAAAATTTAGCATTGCCATTATCTTTAGCAGTAATCACAACAGTTGCAGCATTTATGGCTAATTTGTTTTCACCCTTGCCGCCATTGAAGTCTTTTGGGATATCTCTAGCATTAGGTGTTGTTAGTGCCTTCTTTTGTTCTACAGTTGTTGTTGGTTGTATGCATGTATATGGTGAAAAACTTACAGGTGGAAAATTATCATTGGCATCTACAGGAAGCCTTGGGGAAGGATTTAGAAACCTGATGAAATTTCAAAGTGAGCAGAAGGCAATAATTATGATAGTAACAGGATTATTAACAGTAAGTTCAGTTTTTGGTGCAATGATGATAAAAACAGAATTTGATTTAACAGATTTTCTTGATGAAGATATGCCCGTAATGGAATTAAGAGATGATTTAGAGAATTCTTATGAATATTCTAGTATTCAATTGGTTTATGTTTTGATTGAACCAGCTGGCTCTCTATATTCTATTGAAGGAGGTAGTACGTTATTAGATTCAATGCAATATTTAGATAGTACATTACCGCTTACTAAGGGTGTAGTTCAACCCTCTGGGGAGAAGGGCAGAACTCAATATAATGGAATTTATACCGTTATAAGAGATGCTTTAGAATTAGATCCAACCTGGGGTGAAGAATTTAACTTGAAATTATTTGGTGATGATGTTGGTAAAATTCAATCGACAGACGAAATAAATCTAGGATTGGCATTATTGAACTTAATGGAAAACAATACAGTAGGAGATCCTCTTACTGGTTCTACATGGGCAGAAAGAGTGAGTGATTCTGCAATGGTAGATGAAAACGGAGAGATTATAAAATTAAGAATCAGTATCTATGTCAATTCAGGAACAAATATAGAAAACACAGAAGTGGTTCAAGATTTAAGGGATCGTGTTGAAACAATTTCTGGACAATTAGGTGGTTTGGGGGCTGTTGTTTATCTTACAGGAGATATGGTGAAAATAGATACTGTATTGACAGGAATGACAAACTCTCAAGTTCAATCTACCTCCATTAGTCTAGTTGTATCATTTTTTGTTTTGATGATATTAACTCGTAGATTTACACCTGCATTAGTTGTTATTGCACCGGTTGGAGTTGCAGCATTTTGGGTCATAGGTTCAATGGCTGCACTTGGATTACAGTGGAACGTATTGACAATAATGGTGACGGCTTTAACAATAGGTATAGGTATTGATTATTCTATACATGTATGGCGTAGATTTGAAGAAGAAATCAAGTCTAATCCGGGAGATAGTTGGGAGGCAGTTAATAGAATGCATTCATCTACAGGATTAGCTTTGTTAATGTCTGCAGGCACAACCATTTGTGGATTCGCAGTTTTGACGTTATCCCCCATGCCTGTAGTTAGGGAATTTGGGCTAATCACCTCTTTAACCGTATTTTTCTCTGTTATCTTGTCACTAGTTGTTCTTCCTGTATTGTTAGTTGAATCTGATGAAAATGGTAAATGAATTTTAATTTTCGATACCCTCTAATAATTCTGGCATATCCATCCCTTGTTCTTTTGCAATGAGTAATAAACATAGGTTGGTTGTAATTTGACCGAGGCTTCTTTTTTTTCTTGCACACCTTCTAATTATTTCATCTTTTAATATTCCAGTATTTGCTGAAATATATCTAACTAACCTTCTTTGAGCACTAGTTAATTCAATTATGGAAGTAACATCAATATTATTAGTCTCTTCCGTTTTTAATTCCTGAATTGTTTCAACTATCTCTACATCATTACTTTTTGGTAATTTCGTGTGTATATTTTCTTTTGGATTCCATCCAAATGTAATTGATTCAAAATTCATTTCTATATTTGGTTTAAGAATTGATTTTTCTTCAATTAACCATCCTTTTCCAATTAATTCAGCAATTAAAGATTCTGCCTGAGCATAACTCATCCATTGTGTGTCAATACTCCAATATCTTGTAATATAATTTTTAGACAATTCTTCTTTTGGAGAATTTAACCAAGTGGTGCTAATTAATTGCACTATTTCATTTTCGATATTAAAATTCATTTTATCACTCCATAAAAGATTCTTTTGATCTGCACCAACCCGAAATTATAATATTTGTGCTAGAAACAACTTCATTTGAGAATGAAGGTGCAATATACCAATCATATTTTTTTGATATTTCATCATTTATTTTATCAAAAAGAGCTTGAATGTCACCGGGGTTTTCGCCAATTATTAATATTGGTCTTTGAATGTCATTCTTTAATTTAATTAGTCTTTCAATGGTTTCTTCTATAGATTTATTCAAATTAAATTTCGTAATTGCATTTTTACAAAGAGCATGGGCAATTTTCAATTTGGAAATTTCCATCCATCCATCTATTGTTACATATGTAAATCCAAGCATTACAGAATCAACTAGAGAACCATAATCTGCATATTGAGGATCCCATATGGAATTAGGATGAAGTTTTGACATTTTTCTAATTCTATTCATGTTAAAACCATCTCTTTCGTGTAATAGTAATTTTTTATTTCTCAAATCTTTTGAATCAGGTTTTATTGCCCCAGGATACAATAGACCTTTATGAAAAACAAATCTTTCAAAAATTTCCATTATATCCCCTAAATGTCCCTAAATTAGCGAGGGTTATTGAAGATGATACCTTACGGCCCATGATTTGAAACATGACTAGGTACGTAGCGAGGCACCCGAAAACAGGTAAACCATTGTATTCTGAAAAGGATGTAGAAATAGAAACCACATTAAAACCACCAATTTCTAAATGGGATGGGCTGGAGTTAAGCATATTTCAATTGAAAGAACTTTATGAACAAATATTGCCTTTGGCTATTGGAGAAATTACAGAAGTAGAAATAGATCACATTCCTGACGAATACGAGGATGACGGAAAAATTAAACTTGATAGGGCTGATGGTATTAGAGCGCTACCAAGACTTGATTCAAGGGGTAACGATGAGATATATGATGCATTAATCAAGGGCCTTAATGATCCATTACCAGAATATAGGATTGCATCATTACAAATTTTACATATTTGTGCATGTAGAAAACCAGATGGATTGTGGGATATTTTAGCTGAATTATTAGATGATGATGATGCAGAGGTTCGTAGAACTGCAATGAAATCATTAATTGCTGCTGTACCTATTTTCCCTTCAGGTTGTGAAGTTTTATTGTATATTGAATTAAGACATGAACTTAAATCTAGAAGAGACAGTGCATGGAAAGCCTTGAATGAATTAATGAAAAAATGGCCAGATGCCGCAATGGCTCATTTAGATGTGTTGTCAAGAGAGGAGGATGTAGATTTGAGACGCAGGTCTGCAAACATGCTATCAAAAGCAGCAAATCGAAAATCTGCAATTGCTTGGGATTTAGTTGGTTGGGCACTTCAAGATGAAGATGATAAGGTAAGAGATAATGCTTCTAAAGCGATTAGAACAGTAACTCATCATGAGCCACGTCAGGCATTGATTTTTGCAGAACTTTCTCTTTTTGATACTCATAAGTCAGTAAGAAAAAGGGCAGTAGAAGCATTAGAAAAATTAGGCGCAGGTAGCAGAGTAAATTCATTAATAATTAGGGGATGCAAACATAGTGATGTAGAGATTAGAAAAAATTGTATTAAGATGTTACCAAGATTGATGAGTGAAGATGAATTAAGAGATCTTTCATTTGAATTATTAAGTAATGAGAAAAATACCAAATTAAAAGAAATTTTAATTGAATATAGTAAGGATGATCAACTGGAAGGAGATGAAGTAGAGAAAAACAAATATCTTGCACCTGCAGAGCCTATTGATCCTTTAGAAAAGGAACTTATAAAATTGCCAAAAAAACCAGAAGATAAGAAAAAGCCTTAGATTATTTGATGTCTTCTTAGCGTCATTGTTAAAATAGAGAGGCTAGTCGCCGAGGTAAAGGTGTACAACGGAGTAGAGCTATATGAATTCAAATATTGAGAGATTTGAGAAGATGTGGGCGGGCGAAACACCTAATGGAATTAATAGGACAAAAGCGCAAAAATTCCAACAATATATTCTTGAACACGTACGTCAGACAGGTAGACCAATGAATAAACAAAATGCATTAAAATATTGGACTGGTCAATTACAACGTGAAATTAAAGAAAGTGAAATGCTTTGATTGAGTTGAGTTAATGGAAAATAAAAACTCATTTGACCAATGGACTATTTCTAAAGAAATAATTACTGCAATTTCAAATAAAGGTTGGGTAAATGCAACTGATATTCAAAAAGAATCCATACCTTTTGCACTAGATGGTGAAGATCTTTTAGCACAAGCAAAAACAGGTTCAGGAAAAACTGCTGCCTTTGGGATTCCTGCCATTGAGAAAAGTATTGAAGATAAATCAGTTCAAACATTAATATTGACTCCTACTAGAGAATTAGCCTCACAAGTTTCAGAAGAACTTAATTGGTTAAAAGGCACAAAAAATATTGAAATTGATGCATTTTATGGAGGGGTGGGAATTGAACCTCAAATCAAAAAACTGGAATCTGGAATTGAAATTATTATTGGTACTCCAGGTAGAATTATTGATTTAATAAGGAGGGGTAATCTTAACTTATCTACATTAAAAATGTTAATTCTTGATGAAGCAGATAGGATGCTAGATATGGGGTTCTTCCCTGATGTGGAGTGGATTATTAATAAATCAAATAAGGATAGGCAAACATTATTATTTAGCGCAACATTTCCTCAAGAAATATTAAATTTATCAAGTGAAATGATGAATAACCCAAAACATGTATTGACCTCAGAATTTGAAGTAGAAATTCCAGACATCAGTCAAAAATATAGTAGGATTGGGAGAATAAATAAAAGCTGGGCATTATCAAATATTATTTCTGATTTTAATTTTGAAGGGCAAATTTTAGTATTTTGTAATACTAAAAGAATGGTTGAAATGTTGGAGCAACGATTTTCTAAAGTAATTAGAGGTAAGAAAATATCTTCACTACAAGGGGACATGTCCCAATCAGCCCGAGAAAAAGTGATGATTGAATTTAAGTCCGGAAATATTGACATGTTGGTTTCTACAGATGTAGCTGCAAGAGGTTTGCATGTTGATGGAGTAAATTTGGTAGTAAATTACGATCTTCCTAATGCAGTTGATAGTTATGTGCATAGAATTGGACGAACGGGAAGGATGGGTAATTTTGGTATTGCATGGTCTTTAGTTTCAGCAGAAGAAATGGGAATGGTTTCCATGCTGAAGAATGTACATGGACTTGATCTTAATGAGGCAGAAATCCCTGAAAATAATGACATAAAATCTCAGCACTTTAGTCGTAAGAAAGACTGGAATGAACATTCAAATTTATTTGGTATGGTAAGTTTGAACCTTGATATTGGAAATAATGATGGAATTAATCATCAAAGATTATTTGATTGGGTTAAAGGATTAATTAGAATGTCAGATTTAGTAGTTGGAAGTATTGTTGTAACAGATAATAATTCAAAAATAGAAATACATCAATCCAAAGTAGATTATGTAATTAGTGCAATAGAGAAAAATAATGATCTTGGTAAAAAGCTTGAAGTAAATGTGATTTAATTATTCTTCTGAACTATTATTCATAAACTTATTTTTGAAAAATTTACTATTTACTACATAAAACCAACTTAACCACATAACTACTAATGTCATTAAAAAGCCCCATTCGAAAACAAATTGATGAAAATCATACATAGAAGATTCACAATTTACTATTCCTGGATTATTATTACAACTACTTAGTGCAATAGGATATAGAACAATTAACCGCACCATATTCAAACAAAAGATTATCGCTCCCATAATTCCAATACTCCAAATTTTTATATTTCTATTTACATTTGGTGTAAATAAGATTAATACTGAAATAAATAATATTTCATGAATGCCAGCACATTCATCAGAGACATATAGAGGGATAATATTGTTGGTAATGTCGGGGAAATTAGGATTATACAATTCTACTTGGGTCATTAAACCACTTTTATGCTCTACTAGTGTAGACGAATCTTTACCAAAAATGAAATGGTTCAATTTATTCCATAATTTCGCCTCAAAAATTTGAATCCATGCAAGAGTATCTTGTGATGCAGTAATTAACCTATAAAAAAGTTCAACAAATACTAGAGAAAGTGGAATAATTAGATATTTTTTCCCCATTTTTAAAAATTCTTTTAAATCAACATCATTTGGAACTTTTTGCTTATCGCTTACTTCACCTTTTGGAAGTTCCATGTATCTCGGGTATTATTGGATATGATATGAATGCATGGTTCAAATGAATTTCTAAATTTCATTTTAAGCACATATCCGATTGATTCAAATGGAGAGTAAAAGAGGGATAATTAGTGAGGGGTAAATAAGATGGTAAAAGAACTCAATTTACTTGGATATGTTTGCCCAATACCTGTTTTTGAAACAAGGAAAGAATTATTAAAAATGAATAAGGGCGAATCATTAGTAATTATTTGTGATGATTCAGATGTACAGTACGATATACCCAAATTAGCCCAAAGAATATCTTCTGAATTAACTGAAATTGTTGAACATGAGGGTATTTGGAAAATTACATTAATTGCGCCAGGAAGTGATAAAAATGTCTAAAAATGTAGAAGGAGGGATTTTTGAAAAATCAAAAATACCTGCAGATGCCAAATTACCCTTAAAAGAGGGTGAATTTAGAATAAGAGTATTTCATGAAGAGAATACGGGATTTGACCATGTTGCATTAACTTTAGGAGAAATGGATGGCCCAGATCCAACACTTGTCCGGATACATTCAGAATGCCTTACTGGTGATGCTTTCGGTAGTTTAAGGTGTGATTGTGGGCCTCAACTACAAAGTGCTTTAAACACAATAAAATCACACGGATGGGGTTGTTTATTGTATCTGAGACAAGAAGGCAGAGGGATTGGGTTACATTCAAAAATTCAAGCATATAATTTACAAGATAAAGGATTAGATACTTTAGAAGCAAATCTTGAATTAGGATTTCCAGGAGATGCTAGGGATTATGAACTTGCAGCAAATATGTTAGTTGCAATTGGTGTTGAAAAAGTGAATTTACTAACAAATAACCCTGAAAAAGTAAATCAATTAATGAAATACAAAATTGATGTAGTGCAAAGAATGCCATTGGTAGTTGGAATTGGAGAACACAACCGTAAATATATTGAAACTAAGGTAGAAAAAATGGGCCATAAAATAGATGATGGAGATTTAAACAACTAAATTGAAACCATATATTTCTCATTTAGATTTGAGGTGGGGCCGTGACCGGGAATTGAACCCGGGCCGGCGGGACCACAACCCACCGTGCTAACCTCTACACTATCACAGCCATCTAGCAAGACACTCGAAATGTTTGAGTTATTTGAAACAATCGACAAACTAAAGCAAATTTGTTCTTTAGACCGTTTTATTCAAGTGGTTTGAAAGGTACCGGACAACATGGGGAGATTAATCATCAATAGAGGGGCCATTGTTTTTTTAGTAATATTGTTACTACTCTTGGCTCCTATTGCCTCATCTAGAAGCATACATCAAATAAATGAAATAAATATTTTTTCTCAAGGAGATTTTAATGATTCAAACGATTGGACAATTGAAACACAATCTGGTTTTTCTGATTTAGAGGCTGAAAACACTAATGCAATGATTGCAGATGGAAAATTGAGTTTAACACATCAAAGATCCCAAAATCTGAAAGATTTATTGTTTTGGGCTACAGATTCACCCTCTGGTCATGAATTTGCAGAAGGTGCCCCAGATGGTTCTATATCTATTTCATCAGGCCCAGATATAGATTTGACTGGATTTGATTTCAGCTCAATAGATAATTACCCCTTGGTAAGTGCATCATTAATCGTATCCTTTAGAATTTCAAATGGTTTGAATGACGATAGAGTTGAATTTAGTCTTACTTCAAATGCAGGTACATTCATGATTCATTCATATTCAAGTACATTTTCTCAGGGAGAAATTAATCATTTGTCAAGCCCTTATATGACTTATGATTTAGATGTTTTTACTGAATGGGATTGGGATTCAATCACCTCTTCTATAGTTAAATTGAATTATGAATCAGTAGGAGGAAGTGACGAAGCACAACTTGAAATTGATGCTGTTGGAATTAATGTAGTTTATCAAATGCCTGAAAGTGGTTTTGATTTTGTAAAGGCTGAAACATTTTTGGAATTAGATGACACTAATGAATATGGTAATATGATTTTAAATTTGTCTGGTGAAATTATTGGAGAACTAGGTCAAATTAATGAAAATTTAAGCTGGTTAAAATTACAGTTGGGCTCAGAACTAGTTTTTGAACAAAAAATAACTTCTGATTTAGAAAACATTGAAATTAGTTTAAATGTAGATTCGGAATTGTTTTCTACTTCAGGTAGTACTCTTTTGTTTGCTATCGGAGTACAAATATATTGGGATTCTAATGGTTCTTCAAGTGATGCTGTAATAGTAATTGAAGAAACCACCTTAGATGGAGTTTCATTCACTGAATGGGATGAGGATCCAAGTTGTATACAAATTGAAGATTTAGTTGGAAACAACTCATTTTTAGAGGATTCAGGGCAATATAAGATCATACCCTTGAGAGATTCATGCACAGACGACTTTACAGAAAAAAATCAACTTACTTTTTCTGTAATTACAAATCCCGAAGGTGTGATTCAGGCTATAATAGATGATGGGCATTTGAAAATTTTTGAAATTGAGGATTCTTCAGGAATTACAGAAGTTACTGTTGATGTGTTTGATTCATCAGGAAATAATTGGAGAGATATATTTTTAGTTGAAGTAATTGAAGAAAATGATTTGCCAGAAATTTTAGATTTCCCCAGTGAGGTGTGGATTGAATTAGGAAATGAATTGATAGTAAATGGGACATTGTTTGATGCGGAAAATCAAATTGATGATTTAGAATTTAGTGTAAATACTGATATTGCCGTAATTAATGAAGACAATACAATAACATTAACACCATTAGAAGTAGGAATAATGGAAGTAACTCTTTCACTTTCAGACAATAATAGTACTACAACTCATAAAATTATAGTAAATACATTTACTGAATCGGATCTAAAACCTGTTTGGATTAAAATGGATTCTTCTTCTGGTGTAATAGATATTGAAAATAGTCAGTATAAATCTTCTTGGGGTCCAAATGTGATTATTTCTACAAAGATAGAAAATTTTGGAAGTAATGATGCAACTTTTGTATCTGTAAGATATTATTTGGATGATGAATTAATTGGTAATTTAACAATACCTTTGATTGCAGCTGATTCAAGTGAGATAATTCAACTGTCTGATTGGAATTTGATAGGCTCCGACGGAGATTATACAATTAAAGTAATTATAGACTCTCATGATTTAATCAAAGAATCAGATGAATTGAATAATGAACTCACACTTACTTTTAGTATTGTTAGTGATGAAAAAGAAGTTACAGGAACAATTTCAGAGGGAGCATTAAATGGGATTTTACCCTCAATTGGAATATTGTTTGGGTTTGTATTGCTTGGCTTAGCATTGTTTTTTGGACCAAAAAAAGTTCAAAAAATCAAGTAATGCATTCTTTTTCAGTCACATCACGTGAGGCGGATAATCCTTTTTTATAGGGGAAAGCATAAAAGTAGATTGTTAGGGAATTTGTTTGCTTCATGGTTGGGGGACCGGAATTATAAGAGGCAGGATGTGGGGTAATGGGATTACTAAAAATTCGATTAGAAACTGATGAATGGATATATGAAGAATATGAAGAAGCCTAAATTATAGGAATACATGTTTTGGTTGAGCAATTGCTCCCTTCTCTTTTACTGCAATTATTGCAGCATCCAGTTTTGCTTCTGCAATTGCCAATAATTTCCCTTCATTTGATTGTATGACTACATCTTCACCCTTTTTGAAATTAGTACTAATGTGACTAATTGCGGGATACATTAGTGTTGCTCCATTACCTAAACTTTCATGTGCAGACGGTTTTATTATAATTCTTGGAAATTTACTAACTAATTCTTCAATCGGGTTTAATATTTTCATCATTGCTGAATCATCACCTAATTCTTTATATTTCCATAATGCATCTGATAATTGTTCCATTGAAACACACATCTTTTCTGTAAATTTACCACTTTTTGAACGTCTTAATTCTTTTAATGTAACTTTTTTATCTATTAATAATCCTAAATCCCTCGCAAATGTTCTTACGTACGTACCGGCTTCACAATCCATTTCTATGAGTAAGTTTTCACCATCAAAATCAATAATTTCTAACTTTTTAATTGTTCTTGTTCTTACTTGAATTTTAACAGCTGAAATTTCAGGAGGAACGTTATATATTCGCCCCTCAAGTTGTTTAATAGACTCTTTTAATGATTCAACCGTTGTACTAGAACTTAATTTTAAACTAGCAATATATGTTTTTTGATGCTTTAGAATTAATGGCGTTAATTTCATTGATTTACCTAGTAATAGTGGCAATACCCCAGATGCAAAGGGATCCAGAGTCCCTCCATGTGCTAATTTTTCGATACCTAATAAATCTCTAGCCCATGCAGATAATTGATGACTAGTTGGTCCTGGGTGCTTATCAAGCAAGATAAATCCTGCTTTCATTCTTGAATTAAAGTCTCTTGATTGGCCATTTAAATCAGGCGCTTCCATTTCAGAATTAATTTTCATCATATTCAT
>Ga0066862_10000231_pt1 | contig 22073 bp, 20 predicted proteins | sample ETN02SmetaG_FD_66431 | JGI IMG/M metagenome (GOLD analysis project Ga0066862, IMG submission 66431) | Marine microbial and viral communities from oxygen minimum zone, Eastern Pacific Ocean - ETNP2014F10-02SV255 | ecosystem: Environmental > Aquatic > Marine > Oceanic ... | reverse complement strand
AGCGGAACTCCGGGCAGATGAAGTGAAGAACGATATCCGAAGGAGGATTGGTTCCGGGCAAATCTCAGTCCTCCAGGGTCGTGACGAGTTACTTCGCATGCTATCGAGGCAGGACAGGATCGCCGACTACGCACAGAACGTCGCGGAGCAGTTGTCATTCAGGGAGTTGTTCACAGATGGAGAAGCTAGGAAGATGCTCAAGGAGATGGGAGAGGCCGTTTCCAAGACCACCTCACTCTACGAAGATGCGGTGTCCCAGCTCAAGGATGTTGCGCTATCAGGGTATACGAAGGCGGGCAGGGAACGTCTCGGGGAGCTAATCGACGAGGTGAACCTTGCAGAGCATGAGGCCGACATAGTGGAAAGTAGGGCTGCTGCATACGTATTCAGCCACGGAGATGACGCTCCACTGGCGGCGGTTCACATGTACCGAGTCCTTCAGAGGATGGATGACGTTGCCAATGCGTGCGAGAAGGCTGCCAATGCCCTGCTGTCGATCGTCTATAACTAGACAGTCCAGCCGCATTGCTCAGCGAATTCCGATGGACCCCTCGTCCCGATCTCGTCTAGAGACCGCTTGGTGGCGAGCCATGCCAATTGCGCGACTGTGATTCCAGTGAACAAGTCGAACAGGTAGTGCTGCTTCGTTGTGAGAATACTGATGCAGAGGAGCACCCACTCTAACCATAGGATGACCAAGAAGAACTGCCATGGCTTCGATTCTTGTGCCTTCCTGGATGCCCACGCCGTCATCAGGCGGGCAAGTAAGTAGGAGTGCACTATGTGGAGGCTTGGCCATGCGTTCCACGGGTTGTCTGAGAAGTGGATGAACTCGAACAGAATCAGCTCCCATCCGCTCAGCGAATCCCAGTCTATCTGGTCTCGGAGATCTATCTCCGCAGGGAGGGCAAGGAAAATGGTACAGCAGAAGGCAGTGACCATTACCAGGGTCTGCATCCCCACGGCTAGCTCGGCACGGCCCCTATCGTCCCTCGGGCAGAGTATCAGGGTCGCAGGGTAGAACATGTACAGAAGCGTGTACGGGAGTATCATCCAATTCACGACTGGAAGTTCCCTATCAATTCCTATCTCAGGATCCCACACAGTTTCAAGGTACATGCTGGCGATATTGTTGGTGGAGAAGTAAGGAACTGCCACTAGTAGCAGGCCTAGAACGAAGACCTCGAGCGGAAACCATGCTCCACCGAGGCGTTCCCTTCGTGACCATGGCCCTATCCAGAAGCGCTTCCAAGGACGAAGTATCGTGACCATGGTGCTACTCGTCGGGTAGTGCGTATGAACCTACTACCGTGACCACTGTGGAACCTATGATGGCCGAAACGAAGGCCCAGAGGTTGGTCAGTCCGCCCTCGCTAGCTGGAACAGCTCCCCCTGTTGGGTGAAGTATATACATGTAGAATGCAGAGTCAGCTGGGGGATCAATCAACCCGTACAAAACCACGGAGGCGAATCCAGCAAGGCAACCCAAGAAAGCGCCGCGAGAGGATACCCCTCTCCAGAGGGCCATCAGAACGGGAGACACCGTGGCAGCTGCGAGCATATCTGCGAAGAGGAATATCCCGAATACGCTCCATGCGTTGAACTCGAAACCTACTATCGTGGGACCAGATGCTAGGTATACCGCCAGTGGGATCATTGCTACGGTCGCCACTCTGGATGTGCTCAGACTCATCGCGCCATCCGAGATGTCTCGCGAGAACGAGGCCACGATGGCGTTCTGGAGTGTGTCGGCGCTGGAGCACACCAGGGAAACCACCAGCACTATGAGAACGGATGCCACCAGTAAGCTGGATTCGTCTATAACATAGAAGAATGCTATCGAGGGGTCGGCGACACCGCCTCTGCCCGCTGCTATCGTCCCCAAGAATCCCATTGCGAAGACCAATGGGAACGCCATTGCTGCAGCGAGTAGCGCACCCCTCCTCAGTGAGTCGTCGTTCTTTGATGCGTATACCCTCTGCCAGTTTCCCTGGGAGAACATCTCGGCTGCTGTTACTGCTACGACCAAAGCAAGCCCCGATTGCCAGGATCTCATGTAGCTCATGCTCCCCAGCAACGAATAGTCGTCGTCGGTGTTGTACGCCCTTGCGTCGTCAATCATCTGTCCCGGATCCCCTCCAATGAGGATGATGAGGATAACCGTCACCAGTAGGACGATTACCCCTGCCTGAGTCTTGTCGGTCGCCATGGATGCGGGTAATCCACCATAGGCAGTGTAAGTGGCGGTAACGACTCCGACCATGGTCATGGGAATCAGCGGATTCATGCCCGAGAGGTGTTCCATTACCTTTCCAATCGCCGTGAACTCTGCGAAGAGGAAGGTGAACATGTAGAGTATCGAGATGACCCCCACATACACCTGCATAGCTCTGCCCAGACGGTGTCGCGCGTAGTCCGCCAGAGTGATCCCCTCCGGTATGAGGTCCCGTATCATGGGGCCGACGTAGGCCAGCAGTAGGAAGGGCGTCATGGATGAAACGGCATACCCCGTTACATCCCAAAAACCGCCGTAGTATGCAAATTCGGAAGGAGTCAGGAGGACCCATGCCCCCATTCCCGAGGCGAAGAGGCTCAGACCGATTCTCCACCAGCCTTGAGTCCCTCTGGATGATAGGTAAGCATCATCGCCGATTTCCCTCGTGGCGGCTTGGTAGCCTATGTATCCGAAGGCAGACAGTATGCAGGCAGTCAGGATGTATGCGGCGTTAGTTTCCATTTCTCTTCCTCCGCTGGAATTACCCAGATCAGGTTCTTGGGTCGTCGCCGTGGCGACCTCTCAGCAAAATGCTCCCCAGTGTCGAGTCGGCATGGTAGGAAATAGTTCAACCTTGTCGAATCACTCTTGTTGCATGAAAGGGTATCCCCAGTCCTGTGGGATGTCCAGTGTGCGCTTCACGGAGCGTGGGCTGATCCACCTCAGTAGGTTGAGGGGGCCACCCGCCTTGTCGTTGGTGCCGCTAGCCCTAGCGCCACCGAACGGCTGCTGGGCAACGACGGCCCCAGTGGGCTTGTCGTTGATGTAGAAGTTCCCGGCTGCGAAGCGCAGTGCCTGGAAAGCCCTCTGCACATCCTCCTCGTTGTTCGCGAATATTGAGCCAGTGAGAGCGTAGGGGGAACCGGTGTCGCACATCTCCAATGCTCCCTCGAAGTCATCGTCCTCGTATACGTAGATCGTAAGAACGGGGCCGAAAATCTCCTCGCACATCGTCTCTGAGACCGGATTGCTCGAGACGATGATGGTTGGCTCGATGAACCATCCCGTGGAGTCATCGGAACCACCTCCAACTACCACTTCGCAGTTGTCGTCGCTCTTTGCTCTCTCGATATACCCGGAGATCTTGTCGAATGCCCTCTGGTCGATGACCGCAGTCATGAAGTTGGAGAAGTCACGGGCGTCTCCCATCTTGATCTTGCCAACCTCGGAGCACAGGTCTTGCCCGATAGAATCCCACACGGAAGAGGGTACATACGCCCTGCTGGCAGCGCTGCACTTCTGCCCCTGGTATTCGAACGCGCCCCTCAGAAGAGCGACGAGGAGTCCCTGCCTGTCGCAGTCCGGATGCGCGACCACGAAGTCCTTGCCTCCGGTCTCCCCGACTATCCTTGGATACGAACGAAGAGAGGGGAGAGCCTTGGATATCTCCTGCCACAATCCTTGGAAGGTGGCCGTGGAACCGGTGAAGTGGAGTCCTGCGAAGTCGGGATTCGAGAGAGCCGCCTCTGTGATTCCCGCTCCTGAACCCGGAAGGAAGTTGATCACACCAGCTGGAAGCCCTGCCTCCATCATCATCTGCATCAGCACGTAGTTAGAGTGGTATGAGTTCCTGCTAGGCTTCCATACCGAGGTGCACCCCACTATGGCTGGTGCGCTGGGTAGATTAGCAGCGATGCTGGTGAAGTTGAACGGAGTGATAGAGAGAACGAAACCCTCCAAAGGTCGAATCTCAGTGGAGTTCTCGACACCGGCAGGAGATACCATGGGCTGAAGATCGTCATGGAACCCCCGGGCATAGTGGCAGTTGAACCTCCAGAAGTCAATTAGCTCGCAGGCGGAATCAATCTCGGCCTGGAAAGCAGTTTTTGACTGGTTCAGCATGGTCGAAGCGTTTACTCTCATCCTCCAGTCCCCGGCTAGAAGGTCAGCGCACCTCTCGAACACCTCGCACCTGCCCTCGAGTCCGAGTGCGATCCAGTTCTCCTGGGCGCTCACTGCAGCCTCGCAGGCGGCATCCATCTCTGCCCTCCCTGCAAGGTGGACATTGGCGAGCACGTGTCCATGGTCGTGGGGGACTACCTGTGCGACTGTGTTTCCGGTGAAAACTAGTTCTCCGTTGATCACACAGGGTATCTCGATGACTTCGGCGAGTTGTTTGTCTATCTCGTTCTGCAATGCTGCCCTCTCGGGGCTTCCGAGCGAGTATCCCATGATGGGCTCATTTACTGGTTGGCTCATAGGTTACTGTGGAAGAAGAATCGTCTAACATAGTTTCGCAGAGTGGTTCGGAGCTACTCCCACTCCTTTGGCTGCCCCTTGTTCTCCTTCTTCCACGTCCTGTAGCAGGGCTTGCAGAGGGATATCTTGCGAACTTTCCGGGATACGCCCGATGAGCCCCAAACATCGACTGCCCTGTCATAGGCCATCTTCCTCCCGCCTGCCTTCTTGTCCGCCCAATTGCCGCATCCTTTGATGTCGCAGGGGACTTCCCCCGCGAAATCCGACTTCGCTTCTTCCGCGGAGTCTCCATTGGCGCCCGTTGAGGCCTGCCTTCTCTTCTTGGCTCTGGACTTGAATCCCATTGGGGCTGCGGCAATGGGGACCGATTAGAAGGTTGCTTCGGATAACGCGATGTCGAAGGGTCCTCCGGTGCTGGCTATGGAAGCCAAGCGGTCAGGTCCGACTCCGACGCTTACCACGGGGACACCGGTAATCTCCTCGATTCTGGAGAGGTATGCTCTGATTTCAGCCGGCAGCGACTCGATTCCCCCTCCATTCCTGGATTTCTCGGCCATCTCTATCCACTCAGACTCATCCATAGAAGGGAATCCCCCGTGGGTCTCGTAGACTGGTTTGCACCTGCTGAGGTCCTTAGAGGAGGCTGGCAAGTGGGATAACTCCCTACCATCGAGCTCGTATGCGATGCATATCTTCAGCTCGTCAAGCCCCCCTAGGACGTCCAGCTTGGTCACGACGAGCCCGGTGTAGCCGTTGAGTCTCTGGCTCTCGTTCAATGCGACGGCGTCGAGCCACCCGGCCCTACGCGGGCGGCCTGTAGTCGTTCCGAACTCGTGCCCGACCACAGACATCTGCTTTCCGGGGCCATCTTCTAGGGAAAGCTCAGTAGGGAATGGCCCATTACCAACACGGGTAGTGTAAGCCTTGGTGATTCCGTAGCACTGGTCGATGTGCCCGGGATGAATGCCTGCTCCGTGCGTCGCGTTAGCCCTGCAAGTGATTGAGGACGTGACGAATGGGTAGGTGCCTTGGTCGATGTCGAGCATTGCCCCTTGTGCCCCTTCTAGTAGCACTTGGTCTCCGTTTGCCAATGCCATGTCGAGCATTGGTCCGGTCGAACGGATAGCGTTTGAGAATCTCTCCTGTATCCATCGTAGGTCAGAGATGAGTTGCTCGGGATCGATTCTTTCTTCCACTCCAACTGTGGACAATTGGTCGTTCATCCTTTGTGCCATATCTGCAATCTCGGAATTACGGCCCAGGACGAGTCCCACGTCAACGAACCTCAGACCCACCCTCTCGGTTCGGTCCCTGTATGTCGGGCCGATCCCCCTGCCGGTGGTCCCGACAACCTTGTCGGCAGAATCGTATAATCGGTGGAACGGAAGGATGACTGCGGCTCTTTCGCTGATGAATAGCCTCTTTCCCTCGGGTTGCTCTCCGGTGAGCTCCTCCCACTCCCTTAGTTCCCTGTCTAGGACCCACGGGTCGACTACCATGCCACAACCGAGGACCAATTTACATTCCTTGGCAGTAATTCCGGATGGCAAGAGGTGCATCTTGAGAGTAGTTCCTCCTGCAACGATGGTGTGCCCTGCGTTATTGCCTCCCTGAAATCGGACGGCCCACTGAGAATTGGGTGCTAGCTGGTCTATGGCCTTGCCCTTACCCTCATCCCCCCATTGGGCACCGAGCACTACGCTGGCAGGCAACGTGACTAGTAACACGGCAAGAGGTGTTTGAATGCTTTGGAAGCGAGACGTGCGACTCAGAAAGCGTGGGAAGCGGTTATGAAGGCCGGGCAGGTCGCGCGACAACATGGCACAGAGGCACCCTGAGGCGGAAGCGAGACTCTTGATCAAGTGGGTGTGCATGAACTGCTCCGCGACTCATCGCGCACACAGGGGCATCAAACCACCCCGATCCTGCAGGAAGTGCGGTTACACCGGCCTACGGAAGAAGGCATCCGAGCGCAGGAAGACATGAGCATGAGTGTCGGGTCTGCTGGACTCGAAGGATTCGCCCTCAGTTTGGGACTCATCCTAGTCATTGGTCCGCAAAATGCATTCGTCATGAGGCAGGGGCTGAAGAGATCCTACGTTTTCGCGACGTGCCTTGCGTGTTCCCTAGCTGATGTCAGCCTTATCACAGCAGGCATTCTAGGAATTGGGGCATTGGTCTCAAGCATTGAAGGGGCGGAGTCATTGATTGCATTCGGAGCGGCTGCCTTTCTATCTGCATATGGTGCAATCAGAGTCAAGTCGTCAATGAATCCCGAGGCAATAAATCTCGAGGGAGAGGCAGAAGGAAGTTTGTCAACGACAATGGCGACCGTCCTGGCGATTACTTTCCTGAACCCGCATGTTTACTTCGACACGCTGCTGCTGATTGGTGGTGCCTCTACTGGGTTCGTCGGGGACGAGAGGCTGGCCTTCGGAGTGGGTGCGGCAACGGCGTCCTTCGTATTCTTCTTCTCACTTGGATACGGGGCGAAGGGCCTGTCGAACGTTCTGAATAGCCCCGAGGCTTGGAAGGTCATTGACAGAGGAATCGCCCTGGTGATGTTCGTTATCGCCGGTGCGATTCTCGGACCTCACCTATGACAGGATTTCTCCCAAGGCGGAAACCAGGGACGCGATCTCATCGAGATTGTTGTCTATGTGAGGCGAGACACGCAGGAGCCCAGATCTGCTGGTAACCAGTATGGAATACTCGGATTGTAGCCTGTTGACCACATCTACGTTACTTCTTCCTTTGGGCAGTTTGAGGCTGACGATTGCGCTCCTCTCATCCTCGGACATTGGAGATACCACCTCGACCCCCATTTCCTGGATTCCGAGGATCAGGGAATCGACTAGTTCCAGGTCATGCCTCCAAACCTCATCCATCCCTATCTGAACCAGTTCATCTATCGCTGCAGCTAGTCCGATTACAGCTCCGAAGTGGATGGTGGTGTACTCGAACCTGCTCGCATCTTCAGGCAGAACGAGCCTGTCTGCCCTGAGATCCCAGAGATCTACGTTGCTCCTGAACCCCAACATCCCGGGATTCAGTGTTCTCACAACAGAGGGGGAGATGTACCCGACGGCAGCTCCGTATGTCCCTCTCAGCCATTTGTACCCTGAAGATACGATTGCATCCGCCTTGGTCGCATATGCGTCAATCGGAACCATCCCCATAGACTGGGTTGCATCCACCACCAGCAGGGCGCCTACAGAGTGGGCTGCATCGGAGATCTCCTCTAGATCATACCTCTGCCCATTAGAGTACTCCACGTGCGAAATCGTGACTACAGAGGTTTTCTCGTCTATCAAAGACAGAATGTCGGATGGTTCGGTGTATAGATTGTCGTCGTAGTCGGCGAGTCTTATCTCTGCTCCATTAGCCTCAGAAACCCTTGACCACGGGTAAACCGTGGATGGGAATGCCGCCCTGCTGGAGACCACATTGGAACCGCCAGGAGGGGAAACTGCCCATGCAAGTGAGCACAGGAGTTCGGTTGCGCTCGAACCGACGCATACGTCCCCTACCTCGCACGAAAGGAGCCGGGAGGCTGCCATCCTTAGCGGCATCATCCCTTCCTTCTCGGCTTCGCCATCGAACTCTGCAGCCCCTCCCCTTGCTAGGGAGTCAGCCCACTCGGAGGACACTAGGTGGGCAATGGGAGAGGTAGTGGCGACGTTGGCGTAGGAGAGATTTATCCAGTGGGCCATGTCTTACGGGGTGACTGAGGGGGTTTGGCTCTTCAATCATCAGGAGCGGGAGACTTCATTCAACATCTCCTCGAGGGCCGCTTGAATCTGCAGGCATAGCGGCCCGTAGTGACTTGGCAGATTGGGGTCGTTGAAGATCTCGTCCAGTATCGAGGCAGTCATCCCGAGTCTGACGTCCATGTCCTTCCCCCTATTGAGGAGCCACTTCTCCACTGCATCCATTGCGGCGGAGCGAATGTTCCGGGGAACCTGATTGTCTTCTAGTTGCTCGAGGACCTGCGCAATCTGATTGATGCGAGTATCGATATCTGACAAGGTCCCATCTCCGGGTCTTCCAACGTAAGCCCCTCCTTAAGCGCATCCCAAGAGTACGGAGTCACTTCCTTGCAATCCACGAGGACCATGGCATGTTCTTGCTGTTGGCTAGCCCGTATCCATTACCCGCGGAACCAAGTGCGATGATCCCGACTTCGGCGCCCGGCTCGAGGCACTCGTCGAGTGCCCACATCATCGACTTCTCGAGTTCTTCTCCCTCGATTATCCTCTCTGCCACCCTGAAGCTGAGCATCCCTCTGGTTATCGCCTCGCCGATACCAGTCGCCCCCACTCCAACTCCCTCTTGGACCCAGAATCCACATCCTGGTAGTGGGACGTCCCCCACCCTGCCCGGAGGCCTGTCACTGCATCCGCCCGTGCTCGTTGCGCAAGCGATTGAGCCGCCTCGGTCCCTTGTAATTACTCCCACCGTGTCGGTGGCCTCGTTGAATGGGGCCCTCCCCTGAACCGGTGCCTTCTCGAAGCCCTTACTATCAGCCCAGATCCTTGCCCCATCGCCAGTTAAGCCGTTAATCTCCTCCTCCAAGAGATCGGCTGCAACCCTGATCGGGTTAGGAGTGTTTTCCATTGCGATAACGAATCCCATTCTACCGTCCGATGTCTGAATCGAGGCATCAAGAAGGACCGATCCGTCCGTCCTGAAGACCGAGCCGGTACCGGCATTGAAGACGGGGTCATTCTCCAGGACTACGCATGCTTCTACTGCTGCTTCTACTGCTGAACCGCCGGAATCAAGAATTCCCGCTGCGATTGCGACCGCTCTCTCGACATTTGCGAGTCTCTCGGGACCCGCTCCAGCACCACCATGGGCTACTACTGCTGGGACTGACAGACTAGACACCTCCTGCAGGTACCTTTCCTCCCACGGAAGTTCCTAGCCATAGTTGGAGGAAGAGTGCCGATAGGAAGAAGAGCCCGGAGATCCTGAAGCAGGTGTGGAAGGTCCAAAGTCCGGTACCCTCCACAGTGTTTGACCAAATCACCGCAGACAGGAATGGGCCGATGATTCGGGCCAGGGCGCCCAACCCCTCTTGGGCTCCCATAACCATCCCTAGCTCGTGACTGCCATCCTTGGAGGCGAAGGTCAGTAGAGAGCTCTGGGTTGGCATGAAAACACCGTTGCCAATCGCGAAAGCGGCGCAAGAGAAGAAGATTAGCCAGCTGGCCTCTGGGGTCGCATATGGGATGCTAGAAATCCCCAAGCCGGTGAGTCCGATACCCACTATCATCATCCCCCTGAGATTGAATCTGCGAGTTAGGGGTCTGATTAGCCCGCCTTGTACGATGACTCCGATTAGGCCCACGAATGCGAATATCCAGCCATTGTCCCTCTCACTCCAACCGAGTCCTCCGCTTTCCGAACTCATTGATGTGAAGAGGATGAAGGTCCCGTGCATCATGGTGAATCCGACTAGAAACAGGAAGTTGACGTTGACCAGAGGGGCGATGGTCGGTATCCTCATCACTGATGTGATTCGCGAGAACGTCTCACCTAGTTGGGAGATCGGAGACTGTTGAGACTCTGACCTTGATGAGGGAGGGAGGCTCTCTGGGAGCTTGAAGAAAGCCAGTAGGAGTGCGATAGCGGACATAGCGCTAGAGAAGAGGCAGGGCAGCAAGTAGGGGTACTCGACCCAGAACTGGTTGTCAAATGGGCCGCCGAATCCTGTGGCTGGGTCAGATAGTACGCCTCCGATGAATGGGCCAATCATGAACCCGAGGCCGAAAGCTGCCCCCAGCATGCCCATCCTCCCTGCTACCTCCTCATCCTCGCTGATATCTCCGATGTATGCTTTGGCAACAGCGATGTTGCCGTTACCGGCCCCTGCTAGGAAGCGGGCGGTTACAGCCATTGCCAGGCTCCCCGACAAGCCGAAGACGATGAAGAATAGTGAATTCGCAGCGAGACCGAACATCAAGACTGGGCGCCTGCCTATTCGATCAGATATCGCTCCCAGGATAGGGGTGGAGATGAACTGTGCTAGGGAGTACGTGGCAATCACAATCCCCACCCATAAGTCACGGGATCCGGTGTCGACAATCCCCTGTGCTGATGCCAGATCCTGTACGAAGTATGTCAGGAACGGAATGACTAGAGTTAACCCGAGCATGTCCACTAGGACAACTAGGAAGAGAATTCCCATTGGGGAGCGTTGTCTGGAGATCATGGCTACCGATGCCGGTGCGAGAAGTGGCACTTCAAGAATTGGTAGGCAGTCATGCAGATGGCTGCTTGTCGGTTCCCGTGGAGATTGTGTCGATGACCTTGGCTAGCCTCTCCACGAGACTGACCTTCTCCTCCTTGCCAACTAGTGCATGCTCGAGAACCTCGTCTAGCGAGTCGACTGCCAGAATCTCAACCTGTGACTCATACTTCTCATCGATCAGGACGTCGTTCATGTTTGACTTTGGGATCACGACTCGCTTTATTCCGGACTTCGCTGCAGCCTCAATCTTGGCTGAGACGCCACCAATCGGGAGGACTTCGCCCCGGACAGTAAGAGAACCCGTCATGGCCAGGTTCTGATCAATTGGCACTCCCTCGAAGGCGCTGATTATCGCTGTGGCCATTGTGATTGATGCGCTATCCCCGTCTACATTGTGTGTTCCTGGGAACTGGACGTGGAGGTCGAAGTCCCGGATGTCCTTGCCAGTGAGCTTCTTCACGACCGCGCTGATGTTGATCACACTTTCCTTCGCCAGGTCGGATAGCCCGCCGGTAGCGATGACCTGCCCTGACCGGCCTTGAGCGGGAGTGACCATCGCTTCCACCGGCAGCACCACTCCGGAATAATCGGACAGGCCGGTATCCGCGCCGAGAACGGCAAGGCCGTTCACCCTGCCCACCCTAGCCCCCTCGTTGACCAGCATGGAGTACTCCGACTGCCTCTCCAGGTACCTGTCGGCTACTTGCTGCTCGAGTGGCTTTGCGATTGCCCTCGCTCGGACCACATGCTTTGACTGTGTTAGTGGAGAGGAGTCCTCTGCAGCCAGATCTCCTGCTATCCTGACCAGACCGCCCAGTTCGCGAAGTCTGAGGGAGAGTTTGCCCCTTCTTCCGCTCCTTCTCTGAGCCTCCTTTAGGATGAGGGAGATGGCCTGCTTGTCGAAGTGGGGAATCGACTTGCCCGAGTCCTTGGTCATCTCATTCCTGACCTCCTGGGCGATGAATCTAATCAGTCTGCGTCTGTTTCTCTCGGTATCCTTCATATCGGTATTGACGTATACCTCGTAGCCGTAGCCCCTAATCCTGCTCCTCAGTGCTGGATGCATGTTCTGGATGCTGTCGAGGTTTCCTGCTGCAACCAATATGAAGTCGGTTGGGACGGGTTCTGACTTCGTCAGGGCTCCAGAAGACCTCTCTGATCGGCCACTGATCGATAGCTCCCTCTCCTGCATTGCGACAAGAAGCGCCTGCTGCTCCTCCATTCTCAGCATTCTTATCTCGTCGATGTATAGGACGCCCTTGTTGGCCCTGTGGACGGCCCCTGGTTCGACCCTCTCGTGAGCAGGGGTTGCTAGATCAGCACCCGATTGAAACGGATCGTGCCTGACATCGCCCAGTAGTGCCCCTGCAAGGCTTCCGGTGGCATCAATGAATGGGGGTTCGTCGCTCCTCTCATGCTTGATCAGTAGTTTGGGGATGTTGGACTCATCGCCTGCGGTGAGCCTGGTCCTGAGGAAGAAGTATCCAAACACCAGGATGAAAGAGCCGAAGATGAATGTAAGAATCTCCCCTGACGAGATAGTGGCTAGCAGAAGGGCGGCGCCTACCACCAGGGCGATGAAGAGGAGGGTCCTGTTGGTTCGCTCCCTTTGCTGGCGGACATGGGCCCTGCGCTCAGCGATTAGGCGCGAGCCTCGGCCTGCTGGGACCGTCCGTACTTTCGGCTCGTTCTCGTCCTCGTGGTTTCGGTAGACCAATATGTCTTCAAGCTGCTCAGGAGGGAGGAATTCGGTCATCGATCGGGCTAGCATAGACTTCCCTGTTCCCGGTTCTCCGACCATGATCATGTGCCTCCTCTGCTCCGATGCCTTCCTGACCACAATCGATGCTGCTTCTTGACCGATTACCTGATCGACTAGTTTGGGAGGTATTGGAACCTGTTCTGTCGACTCGATGTCCAAATCCTGAATCCAATTTTCGACGGGTTTTTCACACACGGGATCGGAGTCGTCAGAGACGCCGAATGCCGAGCCATCTTCCCATGAGTCGAGGGGGTCGTTGGGATCTGACTGTCCTTCTGAGTCCGGGCCCTCCTGTTCTGCCATGGCTATCCCTCGGGGACTTTCCTGCTAGTGGCACCTTCTTGAAGGTGCGTCTATGGAGTCTGAGGGGATTTTTCCCTAGTTCTTCCTCTCAAGCCACTGCTCTCCGTAGTACTTCCACTGATCCATGGTCCAGCCAGAGGGTAATCCTCCTTCTGGCAGAGGGGGGTGGATTTCCTCCGCTTGCTCGAAGTCGATTGGAGCCTCTTGCTGTTGTGTCTGAGTATGCAGTTGTGAGGGAGAGTAAGGAGGTTTTTGGGACTCTTCCTCCCTACTGCCTATAGCACCTGAGAAGTACAAGCCGACCATCGTCCCCCCGCCGACGAAGAGCATGAGAATCAGGATACCGAGGATTATCTCCAATGAGGAAAGACTCGAGTCGCCGCTTCCGGATTGCTGATCGGACTTGGTTCCCTCATCCTCTTCGACGTCCGGGATCACGGTTTCTTGGTCATCAATTGTAGGCACTAGGATATCCATCTGCTCGGGAGATTCCCTCTCCCATCCATCTTCGTCGACCGCCCTAACGGATAGAGTGAGGTAGTCCCCTATCGAAAGCCCCCCCCCATCAGAAGAAATTGCCTGGAATGGCCCTAGACCATCAGAAGCCCCAGCAGAATGGCAGATTCCCACAATTCCGTTGCAAATCGACCATCGAACCTCTGACTGAACGAGTTCGACTCCTCCAACGTTCACGATAGTCACAGTTGGATCTTCCCCTATCTCAAAGTTCTCGAGCTGGACCTCGAGATCGCCCTGCTCGAAGTCTGTCTGCCAAGTGAGCGTCTTCGCATCCAAAATTGTCACAACGAACTGCGTCGAACTCCATTCCCCATGGCTATCAATCAAAGTTAGTTTTACAGAATGCTCCCCTGGCTCGTCCCAGGCCATATTGAGAACCCCGTTGATATGGTCGAATTGGACTGCGCCTGGTACCGATGTGTCCACGTCCACCCATATCTCATCATCTGGATCGTCAATGTCGGTCATCAGTTGCAAGATTCCAACAGATGCTCCCTCTCCAGACTTCATCGTGAGGCCCTCTAGACTTGAGGTGTCGATCTGAGGGGCATCGTTCACGTTGATGACAAAGAACACAATGGAGGTCTGAGAGGATTTTGCGCCGTCATGCGCCACCACCACTATCTCGGCCACTCCGTGGTTGTCCTCGTTTGCTGTGATTGCGGTGATGGTTTGACCCTCAATTGACACATGGATCAGATCTTCGTTGCTGTTTGAGACGATGGAAAGGGAGAGGTCGGATGCTAGCAAGGGATTGCCGTCATCGTCTGAGTCGGATAGGAACCCTGTCAGGATCGTACTAGCGGAACCGCCTTCGAAGACTGCCTGGGTGGGGATTGGGGACCATCTGGGAGCACCATTCTCAATCACATTGAACTGAAGCATCCCTGTGTTTACATCCTCACCATCGTCGATGGAGATGAAAATTCCCCGGGGAATTGGATTTCCCTGGGAGTCGTCCTGTATGGCATCGAACAGAACTGTAATCTCAGAGGTGGTCGGGTTCCAACCCTTGAACTCCGAGTCTGTGCTGGTGATCGAGAGCATTGACAGTGGAGTCTCGGCATCCCTCACTAGGCCCATCAGAGATACAGTCTCGGAGGTGTCGATCTTCACGGTAGGAATTCCAACGAATCCAGCGTCGCTGCTGCTCAGAACTCTTGGTAGCGCATTGCTAAGTTCGAAGGCCTCGCTTGTCACAAGCCATTCGCTCTGCTGGCCCGCTGCATCCTCCCACATCACCCTAGTGTCATACTTGCCCGAGTCTGCATTTGGAGGAGTCTGGATAGTGTGGACATACACTGCATTTGCCCCCGAGCCGACAATAACTGGCCCGGATATCCACGAGGATTCCCATACTTCTGTTCCAGAACGGGAGTACTCCATCTGCGGAGACATCGTGAAGAGGTCATCGACCAAGTCGTTAGGAAGGGCGGAGCTCTCGAACTGGACCTGGGCCCCTCGCTCAAAAGTAGTGGAGCCAGTCGCTGCTGGCTGGGAAGCCGTTGGTGGCAGATCATGTAGTGCGACGTCGTCGGCATCGTTGTTCGAGGAGTTGCGATCAGAACCCATATCGATGAGCTTGGCCCTGAACGTGGAGACGCCGGATGGGATGACATCGAGGTCAGAGGTGTCGAAATCCATCTGGAATAGGAAGGAGCCGGCTACCCCGATGGTCCCGATTGACTGTCCACCGAGGTAGACTTCATCCGAGCCGCTGATCAAGTAGACTCCCAAGTCTCCACCCTCGGCGTATGGTTCGACCCCATTGTTGGAAACCCTAGCGGAGATTTGCAGTGTGTCCCCTGGAATGAATCCTGGCATCTGGTTAGTGTTCTCTACTTCGAATTCCAAGATACCGACGTCGATCAAGGGGCCCATGTCCGGGTCAGTCGCAACCAAGAACTCGTTGTAGGAAGTGTGTGGCCCATCCATCAGGGCAAATACGGGCCAGAAGTTCTCCCATTGCGTGTTTCCCCCTCCAGCCCTAACCAGGCTCAGAGGGACAATCCATGTGTGAGACTCCAATGCCCCCTGGGTCAGGGTCAACTCCTGGAAACCGGAGTCGTCGTCATTAAGCAACCACCCTCTCCAGTTGTGGTGGGGGTTGACACCATTGTCATAGGAATCGGCGCCGGTCTTCTCAGTCACTGCGCCGTAGACGAAGACATTCACTGATGCATCGGGTCCGTCGTAGATCGATTCGAGGGTGATGGAAACGTCATCTGTGCTAGAGTTTAGTGACATCGAGATTTCTAGCTGGAAGTCGCTCGTGGATGCATTCATGCAACCGCCATTGGAGAAGTCGCCGTCGTAGTAGTTGGTGCCGCCGGCACCGACCTTGTAGCAGGAGCCGGATTGCTGGTCCGCGAATGAGAATGTAGGATAACCAGTTGATGCCTGCATAATGTGAGTCTGTCGATTAATTGGGCCGTCACTGGGCCAACCGCCGCTACTGGACTCGAAGAATGACACGAACGTAAACTCCTCGGGATTTGATGTCTTCAGATTGTCTAGAGAGGGGGATGCGCTGTCCATGCAGGGAGGGCACCAATGGGCGCCAACGTACTCCCCAAAGACGGTGTGCCCGGGACTTGTGGCGTACCATGAAACGGCCTCCTGGTCGAGTTCGATCCTCTGGAAACTACCCTCCTCTTGGGAGTTTAACATGGAAGAAAGCGGCGCAGAGGCTAGGAGGATGCAAACCCAGATTGGGGGCTGGAGAAGTAGTCTTACGACCGATGCCATCGATTTTTCAGAAGGTATGGCCAGTATAATCATTCGCCTCGCCCTAAAGGGCGAAATATTGGTTGCCGTATTGAATGACTTGAAACGTCCCTCATATTCCGCTATAATGGGGCGAGAGCATCGGCGAATGGGTTGCACTTAGGGAAGATGATGGCAGGGCATACCTTGTCCACCGGGTTCCCGGAGAAGTCAAGGTGAAGGGACTGGGGAGATTCGATGCTGAGAAGATGCTTGAAGGATTCTCAGTAGGAGACAGGATCACAGTGGGGCAGAAGTCACTATCGGTAGTAAGTCCAAGACTACCTGAGGCAAGGAGGAACATGTCTCGAAGAGCCCAGGTAATAGGTGCAAAGGATGCGGGTTTCCTAGTCTCATGGATGGGGATCGGAGTGGGTTCCAAGGTTCTCGAAGGCGGACACGGTTCGGGAGGCCTGGCCATGCATCTTGCGAGTGTCCTAGGGAGTTCTGGGACTCTGATCTCTGTAGAGAATAGAGTAGAGCATGCAGAGGTAGGTGCTTCTAACATGGAGAGGCTGGAACAGATTCTCCCAGAATTTCCAGATTGGCACCTAATTGGGGGAGACTTGGGCGGAGTCGGTGACAGAGTGTCGAAAATCTGTGACTCTCTGGATGCGGCTATTATCGACATAGCTGAACCATGGAAGGTCCTGGGAGAGATTGGAAGGCTACTCCGAATAGGGGGCCGAGTAGCCTGTTACTGCCCTACCACTTCTCAACTGGAGAAGTCATGGGAGGCGTGTGAAAACCTGGGACTTATTGTGGAATGGAGTGGAGAGATGATCGAGAGAAGATGGACCAAGGCCAGCAAGGGAGGGGTCAGGCCGGGAAACCAGCCCATGGGTCATACGGCTTTCCTGCTGATTTCAGCCAAGGTAGCAGACGAAGAGGAATGAGTGGGCACTCAAAACCTTTCAAAGGCACAGACCGTCACGTGGCTTTGTGAGAGACAGTTCCAACTGGAAGCCGACAGCATATCGCACGCATGCCATCGGCCAGGTTGTCGACGGAGGGGAATCTCTGATTGGTTCGGAGGTAACCGTAGCGGGCTATGCAGAGACTGTCAGAGGCAGGGGGGCGATATGCTTCCTGATGCTGAGAGATGGGACCGGGCGGATTCAGGCTTTCCTGAAGAAGGACAACATGGATGAGTCCCTATTCGACGCCATCCAGTCGGCCACCAGGGAGTCGACCATCCAAGTCACGGGAGTGGTTGCGAAAAAGCGCCCACCGAAGGTGGCGGAGGGGGATCCGCTCCCGACTGCTGAGTTCGAGGTTAGCGTCGAATCTGGGTCTATCCTTGCTGAGGCAGCCACTCCGCTCCCAGTTGGGGTAACTGACGAGGTAAACGTTGGGCTCGACGTTAGGCTGGACAACAGACACTTGGATCTGAGGAGAGCGCATGTCAATGCCATGTTCCAACTTAGAAGCAAGGTCCTACAGTACGGGAGGGAGCACTTGATTTCTGAGGGGTTCCATGAAATAAACTCGCCCAAGATTATCGCCGCCGCCGCTGAAGGGGGGACCAATCTGTTCCCTATGAATTACTTCGAGACGGACGCGTACCTCTCACAGAGCCCCCAATTGTACAAGCAACTCGCCGTGCTCGGTGGATTGGAGAGGGTTTTCGAGATCGGCCCTGCCTTCCGAGCCGAGAAGCACGATACCTACAGGCACCTGAACGAGTTCGTCTCATTCGACATAGAAGGGGCATGGATGGACGACGAAGACGTCATGGGCGTACAGGAAAGGATGATCTACCATATCTGGAGCCAAATCTCGCAGAATGACATGTCACTGATTGACGTCGTGAACGAGCACAGAGATACACAGGGAAAGGGCCCTGTCACCGTTGAGGCTCCCGAGCTACCATTCCCACGGATTCCATACTGCGATGCGATAGAGATTGTCAAGTCGGGAGGGGGGGAAATCCAATGGGGTGACGACATTGAGAGCCATCATTGCGACATCATTGCAGCCCAGCATCCCGGGTTTCACTTCATCCCGAGGTGGCCCATGTCGATGAAGCCATTCTACATCCATCACAAAGAAGGAGAGGAGGGGTCCGATGGGGGGCAGCTGAGTCGTGGCTTCGACCTAAACTTCGGTCGCGACGAGATGACCAGTGGAGGAGCAAGGGAGCACCGGGTGGAGGTCTTGGAGCAGAATCTAATGGATGTCGGCCTGGATCCAGTTGATTTCACATTCTACACGGACGGGTTCCGTTATGGGGCCCCGCCCCATGCAGGATGGGGGCTAGGTGTCGCGAGATTGCTGATGGTGCTGACCGGTGCTGGCAATGTTCGGGAAGTTGTACTCTTCCCCCGCGATAGGAGTCGAGTTACCCCCTAGTCTTGAGATTCTAGGCAGCATTTATTCATGCGGACTCCCATGGAGCCCTATGAAGGAGGCCACCGGGCAAGCAATCGTTGAGACCTTGGGTGGTCAAGATCTGAATCTCGACGGATCCGTAATCAATCTCGCTATTGTGGGAAGTAGCAGGTTCTACGACTACGAGACATTCGAGTCTGCGTTGGAAGAGTGGATTTCCAAGAACACATACCCCGATCTCATTATCGTGGGCGGGGCCAGCGGCGTGGACTACATGGCAGAGCGCTGGTCTGACAACAATCTCATTCCGATTGCAATCTTCACCGAGGAGTGGGATGACCCGCTAAGGAGCCTGCTCGACAGGAATAGGGGAGAGGCTCCCAACTCCCTTACTGAGAAGATCCTCTCCGCAGCTACTCACGTCCTTGCAATGCCATCCCCTACGAGCAAATGGACCAGAATAGTGATCGAGAGGGCGAAATCCGAGGGCATTCCAATAGATGTCCTCGAAGTTGAATAAACGTGCGATTAATGACTAGGGGTCAGAAATCTCTGGAGGCCTTTACTGGCCCTATTGCCTCTATCTCCATCACCGATCCTTCGTTGACGGCTTCCTCCCTCATCTCTCGAAGGCCCTCTATTACGGCCTCGTAATCCTCTCTGCTAGGCAGGACAAATAGGGACCCCTGGGTGAACTCATCGATCTCGAACCAAGTTACAGTTGATCCTTCGGGCGCGTCAGCTGCATCTAGAGATGCTTGCGCCTCATTCCAATCATGCTTCTCGAGGTGCTTCCATATTGTCATTACTGCATAGCTCATACTCAGATCCCCCCTGGAACCATCATCGCGAGGACCTCTCCGTTGCAGACCAATTCAATGTCTTCTGGGAGATTGATTCCTCCTGCCCCCCATGATGCACTAATGATCTCTCCGATTTTGGAATAATGGTCGCCCTCTATGACTGCTTCCATAGTCTCCATGTCGGGCCAAATTGTCCCCGCAATGATTCTCTCCCCATCGGCAACCAAGGCCCCTCTCAAGCATCCTTTCTCCATTGCGTATTCCAGAAAGCTCTCCTTCCAGACTTTCACCATTTCTTCTGTAACCTCATTATCGCCAGTCTTGACGACCCAGTACCTTGCTATTGGCATAGTTGCACACGGAAACTAATCCGTATAACCATTCCTAATCTTTCCCGGGAATTCAGAATGACGTGGCATTAGCCGGGGGTGAGAAAAGAAGTGGTTTTACTGACTTATTGGCTATCCAGGAGAGTGCGCCGCATTTTCGGCCTTAATTGCGCAAATCATTCTTCTTCATATCATTGCGGATATTTATCGCAACGACAATAAATGCACAAATTAGTCCGATTTTGAATCCCAATACCCCCCCGGCTTCATAGCCATCTGTAATTCCACTTTGTGTGCTAATTAGTGAGATCTGGTCTCCAATTACTGCACCGACGATCAGCCCCAAAGGCGGAGACAGAATTAGCACAAGAGGGATGATGAGCCCCTTTCCCATTAATCCCACGACACAGACTCTTCGTTATGACAAGTACGTCAAGTTGAGATTAGAAAAACCAGTAAAGGACGAATGAAACGAGACCGACTATTAGGGCAATATGCAAATTCCCTAGGTTCGATGGCTCACCGGGAGGACTAGAGGGGGGATTGAAATCCATGATTTCGAATCGGGGTCTGCTCTAAGATGTAAGCGGCGAATGGCTCCTCTTGACGCATGCGATCCATGAGGCCCCAGGTAACATCTATCGGGGACGCGAACCAGCGCATTACATGCAAAGAGATGGCATCACTGTTAGGCTTCTTCAGGATTTGGAAGACATCCGAACGAGTTGGTCGTTAATGCAACAATTACGCACAAATCATTCCGATGAGGAGAGTTATTTACAACAAGTCGAGAGGCAACGGCGGAACACTGGATACAATCTAGTGGGGGCTTTAGATTCTGATGGACAACTTCTCGGCCTTGCGGGATTTGTATACTCTGAGATGCTTTCTCGAGGAAGATACCTATATGTTGACGATCTAGTAATTGCTGAAGGCCACCGTAGCCAGGGGATTGGGGGGGTCCTAATTTCTTGGCTCCGTACTCACGCACGTAACTTCGGGTGCTCCAGCCTTCACTTGGATTGCAGCAATCACCGCCTGGATTCCCATCGATTCTACCGTCGTGAGGGGCTCGAAGACAGAAGTCTGCATTTTGTGCTAGACCTATAGAACGCAGAAACCGTTGTACACGAGGGGATCTTATTCTCTAGCTACTCCTTTGACTCGGGCACAGTAGAGGACCCTATAACGCACTGCCTCGCTCGATGAGCGTGTCAGTTGCTTCGGAGTTATGGGAGGGGGCCCTAGGCGAAGTGGGGGTTGCTGCCTTCCAGGGACTCATAGTAGGGGTGGTCACCGGCCTTGCCTTCAAAATTGCGACTAAAATGCTGAAGTGGTTTATCCTGATTGAATTCGCCCTGTTAAAGTGGCTTGAGTCGAGGGGGATTGTGGCCGTCGACTGGGAGAGGCTGACATTGGGAATGATCGGCATCGGCTTCGATGCCACCGCCGAAAGCCAGTCAATCCTAGTATCAATATCAGAGATGGGAACCTTCGGCCTGGGCTTCTTCGCTGGTTTCGCGGCTGTGGAGCGCTTCAAGCCGAAATCCTAGCGAATGAGAAAAACATTGTTAGAAATACGTGTTTAGCCCGAAAGAGTTGAAAATCGACACTGCGTGGAAATGATATGGAGAACGAGGGGTCCATCGGAATCGGTGCGATGATTGTTTTCATTGCCCTGATTCTAGTCGCTGCCGTTGCCTCGACGATAATCATAAAGACGGCCGAGGAGCTCCAGCAGAACGCGGAGAACACCAGCTCGGACACTAGGCAGCAGATTTCCGGAAAGGTTTCACTCACGGACGTCTACGTGAAAACCGTAGCCAATCCCATGCGCTTTGACCATTCCGGGGGCGGAGGGACAGGAACTGCGAATTGGGGGGATGATTGCGCTCCCATTAACTCTCAGGATTGCCCTACTGATGTCGCTACTATAGAGGTCATCGCCAAAATAGGATCGGGGTCGATCGACGTCCTGCAAGGTGACATCTTCTACTATGTGACTTGCAGCGTCACATATGTCCAACTAGATGGACCGGGAGTCCCTACAGAGACGCTGGGGAAGACGGTAGCCACAGTCGACTCAGGGAGTGTGGTGGCGAGGAGTATGGACGGTTCAGCTATAGCCGCCGGGGAGGAGCTGGCAGCAGGCACATCCTTCAGATTCGAGATCGATCTTTCACCCACCAACGTGGACGTCGAAGATACGGATGGGGTAAATCAGGACATCGAGGATGCAGACTTCGCCACATCAACCTCCGTGGGTTGTGATGCGGAGGCTGGGACCGGACAGAGACTCAACTTGAGGGTAGTGGTTGAAGGAGGGGGGGAAACTCTGGCTGATTTGAAAATCGACTCTCTGAAGCCCGGTACCTCGTTGATGTAGCCCCAATTAATGGGAACCCTAGCAGATGCATGCGTCATATTGGGTCGAAAACCTCCAATATTGCATAAGTAAGAAAAGTGAGCAATATTAACCACGGACCTCTCCTTCTCAATTCAAGGCCCAGCTGTTTTTTTTCTGAATCGG